>Ga0214542_1000591_pt1:0-40000 | contig 67045 bp, 30 predicted proteins | sample CNSS1metaG_FD_160096 | JGI IMG/M metagenome (GOLD analysis project Ga0214542, IMG submission 160096) | Root nodule microbial communities from cowpea collected in UCLA plant growth center, Los Angeles, California, USA - CNSS1 | ecosystem: Host-associated > Plants > Roots > Nodule | place...
TATATATATATATATAATAGGGCTTAATTTGGTGTTCTTTCTTACTCTTTTATTCAATTATGGCATCCTAGACTCCTATTTGTTCAAAGAAGGATGATATAGTTGTCTTCTGACAATGCTATGTGCAAACAGTAAGGAATGTAGTTAGGGATGTTAGTTTGATGGCATGTTTTAGGGGGTTGGGAGCATGCCAACTTGTGTGCACCTTATTTGATGTTGTGAGTCAGAGGTGGATGGTGTGTCTAAGTCAAATTCATCACCCCAATATGTTAGTGGGAATGGTGCCTCTACAAAAATTATAAAAAGTGATGGTTCTAGGGATTTCATAGGGGTTTGGGGATATCAGCTTCGACCTATGAACCTTCCTATGTGGTAGGTTTCATATTCTGTGGTACAGAGAAGGATTTGGAGATGGGTCACACTTGGGAGAGAAAGGTGGTGGTGAGAGTGAACAGAGGCGAGATTCTAAGACAATGATGGCAGTTCAAGGAGTAAGTGTAGCAATGCATAGCGGTAGCATGTCTACTTTGATTACTGTCATTGGATACCATCAAGACAGGGTGGGAAGTCTTGGACTGAATGGTGTTTTCCTCTTCTTAGCTATAATGTCACTAGGTAGCTTCAACATATGCTCTAGTCTTAGTAGGCACTAAAGCACTTCTTGTACTATTGAGACTATCCACCACTGACAATACAAGATGTGTGTCGTCTACTAGAGGCTTTGTGGATGTTAGATGGTCCAGGAAACATGATGAAAAACCATCAAGCCACAACACATTATGAATATAGAGACAGATGACCTATCTTGGTCTCTTAAAATTTGGATTTCCTATCCTCTTCCTTGAGAGTTGGCCTAACCTCTCTCAAGAACACTCATCCTCTTCCACTTCCATCAAGCTTCCACATCCATCTTCATCATTCCTCCAATTGAAAGTGTCTCACCTTGGAGCAACTCCATCATTAGTAAACCAATCTTTATAGTTAAAATATGGTTCGGTGCTAGGTATCGGGTAGGATTGTCATAGTTTTATAAAATGTATTTTGGTTTTATTTCTAGCCATTGTAGGACATCTTAAAATATTCACGTCATGCCAAGACTATATATCTTCCATTGGCCCAACATTTAAGGCTGGATAGACTCTAAAATCATATTAGAAATGAATTGGGCTTAAGCCCAAAAAATGTGGGAGCATTATCCAAGTCTTATAAGGAGTGTTTTTTCACTCTCTTCCTAATTTACATGAGATATCTTAATATAGGATACTAAAGGGCAATGGAAAAGTAGTGTTAGATGCACATAGTTGGAATATTTTTATATACTGCTGACTATCTTGACTTTCTTCTTTTTTATGCTATATGTTCATGTAAATCACCCGGAGGTTGTTTACTCATTTCATATTTATTGCTTCGTCAATGACTCACATACCAACACATACTTGTTCATTTGGGTGCATTTGTAGTTATTTATTTTGTACCAACTGACTGGATTTCACCTGCAAGATTTATTTTGTGTCAACTGATCTCATATTCATCAGCTACTAGATTGTTTTGGGAAGTGAAGTATACTATAAGAAAAATTAAGTGTATTTTAATACAGTTCTGTTTCGAGAAATTTTTGTTGAAGACAATATAGAACAAAATACAGTTAGACCCCTAGCCAAGTTATGATTTGTGCACTATGTTAACGCACCATAGTGGTTATTCTGGAAGACAAAAGTTGTATTTTGGATTGTATATTTCGGAATACAAAGATTATATTCCAGAATGCAAAATAAAAAATGCATAATCCGGAATTTGTATTTAGGAAAAAGATTGGCGTTAGAGGTGGAAGAACTAGAGGTGGGGAAAGAGGTTACGTGTAATGACCCAAATTAGCATATAATACTACTAATTTAAATAATTACGTAATTAGTAATCAGCAGTACATAAGTGTAAATCTATATAAACCATGTATTCACAATCCTCCAAAAGATGAGTTAAATTTAAAAAAATATTAAATTTCATATCGATGAGGAACTGTGGAATACTAAAGTATATAAATATATACATGTGTTCTTACTATTAGTAAGCTAACCATCTCATTATTGATCCCAATGCCACTTGCATTTTTCCTCTACCCCTGTATAATATACGATCATCGCAGGTGGAAATCATATCCACAACATTACAAGGGTAAGCTAGTGAACATTAACAATACTACATATACATCAGCATCATCAATAAAGATTCAACAACACCAATCAATACTCATCACTCTACCACCTTCACCGCATGGGGGTGGCAATGCGGGCCGGCCCAATCCTTTTAGGCCTGCCCTATATCTGACCTGCTAAAGTTTGGGACGGGTTAGTCTAGTCCGCATTAGAAATGCGAGCTCAATCTTCTAGCCCGTCCCGAGCCGACCCACTTTGGTTTGCATGAGTTTATTGCTTATGTGGAAGCTGGCAGTTGTATGGATTAATTGGATGCTTTTATCTCTTATTAAGCTTGTTTAATTCAATCTTCAAACTGCAGAAATTAGTTTACGAAATACATTTCTTAATTATAATAAAACATCTTTAATAAACATATGAAACTAAATTGAAAGGGCTACATGGAAATTGCATTTGCACACGAGCCATTTTCGTCTGCAGTTGGAATGGTGATAAAATTGAATTCAACTTAATGAATCATTGCCATGTGAAGACAATAAATTGAATCTTAAAAGTGAAACTTAAATAAAAATGTTTTTATGGTGCATATATATAAAAATAGTCCACAATTTCTAAGATGTGGAACCGTGTGAGAAAGAAATTATGGTTGCCATAAAAGAATGATAAAAAGGAAGTAGTGGAAGAAGCAGAATCATCAATTATTTTACAACATTGCACGACACTGGTTGAGTTCAGAGAAAAAGAACGAGAGGTGCGCGTTGGTGGGGGATAGGAGATCAATTTCTGAAAAGCATGAGTATTTGAGTTGGATTTGAGTGATCAGAGATCAGAAATATGGTTGTGTGCATGTAGGCGGAAGAAGAAGAAATGATAACGTGGTGCAAAACTCTTTTATTTTTGTCTTACTTCTTTTATTATTTTATTGCTATCATTTATTATTTTCACAAAGTATAAAATTCTAAGTAAGAGTAAAACTAATTGAGGTGTGTGTATGAAAAACATAGGTGTCTGAAATAAAAATAAAATGCCAAACCAATATAGAGGTGCAAAGCATTAGTAATGGGAGGTGTAGGAAATCAAAGTTGGTCCAGGCCCACACAGTCTCTTTTCTTCCTTCATCACTCACACGAGGGGCTTCCCCTTCCCCATCTTCATCACATGAGGGTAATGGGAGCAACACCAACCCAGGCACACGCCACCATCCACTATGTCAGAGCCACACTGACGTGACTGGAGTTGCTTCTTAAATTGCTGCTTACGCACACCAAAACGGGAGCCACTGCGGATTTCCTTCTCCTTCCAAATCTCGGGCGATACCCCCAATCGGCTAGCCATGTGACTCCAGACTACCGTCGCGCCATGGCCATCGCACACCATACTTCCACTGCGCCACTCTGATCTCCTCCTCCTCTCTTCTCAGCCCCCTTTTGTTGCTGATTTCTAGGTATTGTATTTCTAGGTATTGTATGAATATTGATGGATAAACACCAGAGAACTGTTTGATGATGTATGGATGTTGTAATTGGTGATGAGGAAAACTGTTTGGTGTATCTGTTACTCTTTGTTTTCAGGGATTTGAATTTCTCTCGTTTGTTGTTTTTCGTGTCCGAGTCCGACTATGGTTCAGTCGTTAACTTCACATGTAACATTCCTCCTGTTAGAGGCCTTGAGCTTTTCTTAATCACTTTTTTAGTGCTCATGCTTGAAATTATAAGATTCATATCAATTCAAGCAATATATAAACCTCAGATTTAAATAAAATTAAGAATAAGAACGAACTGTGTTACTTGGGGTTAACACCACTCTAATTGAGTGTTACTTTTTGTTAAAATATTCTTAATTATTTTAATTCATAAATAAAATGTGTGACGGTTAAATTAAACTTCACTACTATTATTTTCTCTTTATACCTTAATTACTTAAGGATATTCTTAGAAATTATTTAATTACAAGAAAATTTAGTTCTCAAACTAAAAGTAACCTTTTTTTAATTGGCGAAATTAGTTATATAAGTTATAGGAATGAAGTAGTATATTTTGTAACTTGATCGAAGCTGACACTCATAACTAGGTTGTTTATATATTTTTTAATCCTTTTTATATTTTGAAATAATTCTGGCTTATTAGTCTCCTGAATCAATTTTTTAAAATTTAATAAAGTAAAAAAAAACAATTTTTCCTAAATTTGGATTAATGAAAACAATATTAACAACCCTAAAGTTTTAATGTTAAACTTGAAATCATGAAAAACTTTTTTTTTAATCAAATTTAGTAAATCACGGAAGTTAATTTTAAGGGAGTAAAAAAAAAATTAGGATCAAATCACACTCAATTTTAGAGAGAAATAAACGTAATTAAGCCTGTATTTAAAAAACATCATACCTATATTTATTTATTCAATTCATATTATCGCGTTTTAATGCTTAAATAGAATTGGAACAGGAATGAGCGATTAAACAGTTTGAATATTTTAGTTACACCAAAATGAATGTGTATTGAGAATTTTTTTGTTAACTTGAAAAAGACGCACGCGTGAATATAGAGCAAACTTTCTGTCTCTTGAATAAAGATATTGTTTACAAGCATTAACGGAGCAAAACAAATGCTAGCAATTCTATGCGAGTTCAATCAAGCAACGGGTTCCGTTGATGTTGTTGATGTTGATGATTCGGTGGTGGTAGTAGGAACCTGGTCATTCTCAAGCTGACTGTAGTTACCCTTCTCCTTGAAGAGTTGAATGTGATGGTGCTTGCAGTAGAGTTTTCCCTCGTGCGTGATGAAGTTGGAAGAGCTTATGGTGCAACCTCCATAGGTACATTTGAAGCAGCTCTTATGGTAGGGTGTGCCATTAACGGTTACCCTCTCAGTGGGATACACCGTCTTTTTGCAGCACACACATTTGTCCCTGGTTCCCAAGAAGACGTTTGCGATGCCCTTAGAGTTCTCACTTTCGATGATTGGTTTCTCTGGTTTCTGAACTTTGGGTGTTCCCTCGAAGCTTTTGTCCAAGCTTCCGGTTCGCTTGTAAAGTTGATCGTAATGAGGTCTGCAATATAGGACCCCCTCAAAAGAACAGTAGTTGCTGAGCTTAAGGGTGTTGCGGCAATGGTGGCATCTGAAGCAGGCTTTGTGGTAGACACGGCCATCAGCAGTTAGCTTGTCGACAAGGTAAACGGTTTTGTCACAAGCCATGCACTTTTGTGTGGTTCCTCCGAAGCTGGCCATGGCTTCTTTCTTTATTATATTATTATATCACCAAAGGGTGATGAGAGAAAGAATGAACAAGAGAGAAAGAGAGGAAAAGCTGCACTCTTTGTTGCAAGAATTTCCTTTGCTCCTTCTCCCTTAAGCTTCTTTCTCTTTCTTGCTGCTTCCGATGATGAAAAAATGGAGAGCACAGCAAGGGTTATAAAGAGACAAATTGTGGACACGAGTGAATTTCGGATCACCTTAACAACCACGAATATCAAGGAGTGGTTTTTATTTCAGTAATTAAATTGTGGTTCAGATGAACGGAGATTTGTATAGATTGTTCTACGTGTCCTACATTAATTAGGGTTTGTTGCAAACCCACAATTTTCTTGAATAAGTCTATTATAGTATTTATGGATACTCTAAATTTAGTTGAAGATGAATGCATAAGTATACATTATTTTAAATAGGAAAATGGTGAGTACCATTTCATTTTTCTTCACCTATCTACCACCTAAAAATTCTCATATATGTACTTTTTTTATTTAATTCTTTCTAAATTATTTTATTTTTAAAATATAAATATTTTTTTATTGGTGTTAAATTGTAAATTAAAAAATAAAGTGTCTATTTATCATTATTCTTTTAAATAAATGGTATCCATAAGTTTGTTCTTTTATATGAGAACCAAACAACAGGTTTACCAGCAGCAGAGTAATCCAATGGCCAAGAAATATGAGAACGTTATTAAATTCAAATTCAGATGAAATCTTTTTTTTATGTTAATTAAAATAAACATTTAAAAAATTATTTATTAAATTAAATTTGAAAAAATATTTTTAAAAAATAAATCCAGTTAACATATATTAAATTATATTAATAAAATTTATTTAAATTTTTATTAAATTAAAATTAAAGTGAAATATATTTTATTTTTATGTTAATTTAAACAAATATTTAGAAAAATTATATAATTAAAATGTTTATTAAATTTTTAATTTAAAAAATACTTTAAATAAATATTAACCGAATTTTGTAATTTGGAAGACTGTTTAATCAAATTCCGATATCCACTGAGCTACTTAATACGATTTTGAATCCTGATAAATTTCTAAATCGAATTTCAAAATTTGGTAGAAATCTTAACAGAATTTTGAAATTTGGTGAAATTATTTATTCATCGAATTTTGAAATCTATTATTTTTTTTAACTATATTCCAAAATGCATTTATTTTGGGATGAGTGAATGAGTGCCGAGTGTTATGAGAGAGTTAATATATATGGAAGAGAAAATTTTTACCGTACTAAAAAAAGTCAAAAGACTATTCTGACTTTCAAAAATAAAATTGGAGGTACTGAAACTTTCCTTTGAGGAACAGGAAGAAGGCCCCACGAGTTGACCATAATGATCGGGCCTTCAAAATAACCTGCTAATGGAAAAATCGAAGTGAAGCCTTGTAACGTTCCTATTTTATTTATATCTATATTTATGAATTTATTACACAAACAATTTTAATATGTAAATTTCATATACAATTTAATAAATATTTAAATAATTAAAAAACTACTTCATAAAATTGTTTTTTGTGGTGTGATATATATAGTTTCATTTACCTATATATATATACATTTGACTCACAAAAGAGATCAGCGATATGATACTAATAAGTTTCGGATTAGATGATGATTAAAAAAATGTTATTAACGTATAATATTTTAAAAATAACTCGAAATAACGGAGGGCATTTGTTCTGGTGGTTTGATTCTAGATGTGGGTGCGACTGGCTTTGAGTTCGATGCACTTTTTAATTCTGAAGTGTTTTTTTGTTAAACTTTGCTTTTGAGGGAACTTTTTAAGCATTAAAGCTTGCTACGGAAAAATAATTTAATATGCGGTATAAAGTTTACTTAATTCTAAAAGTAGTAACTAACAATTTTAAGTAATTAAACCACACTAGAGGACTGGGCATTTGGTCTAGTGGTATGATTCTCGCTTCGGGTGCGAGAGGTCCCGAGTTCGATTCTCGGAATGCCCCCAGTTTTGATTTCTGTAATCTAAACCTCTGATTAGTATTCAAAACAACTTAAGTTATGGACCTTTTTTAAGGTGAGATTTCAATTATGGGAAGTTAATTGCTCATTTGATTATAAGCCAATAAACTTTTATTGTTTATGCAAATAAGTGAGGACTATATTAGTTTTCATTCAATATTTTAAAATTTACTATTTAATTTTTTTTTATCAATTAAAGGGATATATTTTTTTATGAACCACAGAATTTATTACAAGCCACCAAATGTATATGTACCACAAATTTGATTAGAAGTCACAAAAATCAACACTTATCGCTTGCACTAGGTGGCTGACTTAAAAAAAATGTCAAATCATATATGCAACATAAGGGGAATAATGAACAAATGAGTGGAGAACTGCATATTAACTTTTTAGAGTAAAAAAATAAGTGCGAGTAGAATATTACTTTTTTTACAATTTTAAAAAATTTACTAATCAAACTTTTTTCTATCATCGAAAGGGATGTACTTCTTATGTACCACAAATTTGATTAGAAGTCACAAAAATAACCTTTAATGGTTGCATCATCGAATAATTGTCTTGAAAAAAAAAATGTCAAATCAGATAGGCCAATAAGTGGGAAGTTGCGTATTATTTATCGTACAGTTTTTAAAAATTTACTAATCAATTTTTTTTTATCATCCAAAGAGATAGACTAATAAGTGCGATACAGTAAGTAAATAGGTGGGAACCTGCGTATTTCTCCTCGTACAATTTTTTAAAAATTACAAATAAATATTTTCTAGTAATCTAATGTGATATACTTTTTATGTACCATCTACGAATTTGATTATAAGTTACACAAATCAACCCTTATTCCTTGCAGTAAGTGGCTGACTTGAAGAAAAAAAATAAGTGAAATCATATCTACAACATACCTGGGAATAATGAACAAATAAGTGGAGAACTACATATTAATTTTTTTGTACAATGAACAAAATAAATAGAGAGCTGCGTATTTCTTCTCGTACAATCTTTTAAAATTTATTAATAAATCTTTTTTAGTAATCCAATGTGATGTACTTCTTATGTACCACCCACAAATTTGATTATAAGTTAAATCAACTCTTACTCCTTGAACTAGGTGGTTAGCTTGAAAAAAAAAAATAGGTAAAATCATATCTACAACATAAGTGGGATTAATGAGCAAATGAGTGGAGAGATGCATATTAATTTTTTTGTACAATGAAAAGATAATTTGGAAGTTGCGTACCTTTTTGGTACAATTTTATAAAATTTACTAATAAATCTTTTTTAGCAATCCAATGTCATGTACTTCTTTTGTACCACCCACAAATTTGATTATAAGTTACACAAATCAACCCTTATTTCTTGCACTGGGTGGCTGGTTTGAAGAAAAATATAGGTGAAATGATATATGCAACATAAGTGGGAAATAATGAACAAATGAGTGAAGAACTGCATATTAATTTTTTGTACAATGAAAAAATAAGTGGGGAACTGCATATTTCTTCTCGTACAAATTTTTTAATGAACAAATGAGCTAAAACAGGATATTAATTTTTTGTACAATAAAAAAATTAGTGGGGAGCTGCGTATTTCCTCTCATACAATTTTTTAAAATTTATTAAAAAATCTTATTTAGTATTCCAATCTGATGTACTTCTTATGTACCACCACGAATTTGATTATAAGTTACCCAAATCAACCCTTATTCCTTGTACTAGGTGGCTGGCTTGAAGAGAAAAGAATAGGTGAAATCATATATGTAACATAAGGGGGAATAATGAACAAATGATCTAAAAAATGCATCTTAATTTTTTATACAATAAACAATAAGTCAGGAGCTGCATATGTCTTTTCGTACAAATTTTTAAAATTTACTAATACATCTTATTTAGTAATCCAATGTGATGTACTTCTTATGTACCACCACGAATTTGATTATAAGTTATACAAATAAACCATTATTACTTGCACTAGGTGACTGGCTTGAATAAAAAAATAGATGAAATCATATATGCAACATAAGGGGGAATAATGAACAAATGAGCTAAAAACTGCATATTAATTTTTTGTACAATAAAAAAAATAAGTCGGGAGCTGTGTATGTCCTTTTGTACAATTTTTTAAAATTTACTAGTAAATCTTATTTATTAAGCCAATGTGACGTACTTCTTATCTACCAACCACAAATTCGATTATAAGTTATACAAATAAACCCTTATTACTTACACTAGTTGGCTTGAATAAAAAAAAGGTGAAATCATATATGAAACATAAGAATAATGAACAAATGAGCTAAAAATTGCATCTTAATTTTGTATACAATAAAAAAATAAGTGGGAAGCTGCGTATTTCCTCTCATAATTTTTTTTTAAATTTACTAATAAATCATATTTATTAAGCCAATGTGGCATACTTCTTATCTACCACCCACAAATTTGATTATAAGTTATACAAATCAACCCTTATACTTGCACTAAGTGGCTGGCTTGAAAAAAAAATTAGGTGAAATCATATCTGCAACATAAGGGGGAATAATGAACTAATGAGCTAAAAACTGCATATTAATTTTTTGTACAATACAAAAATAAGTCGGGAGTTGCTTATGTCCTTTCTTACATTTTTTTTAAAATTTACTAATAAATCTTATTTAGTAATCCAATGTGATGTACTTCTTATCTATCACCCACAAATTTGATTATAAATTATACAAATCAACCCTTATTACTTGAACTAGGTGACTGACTTGAAAAAAAAAGGTGAAATTATATCTGCAACATAAGGGGGAATAATGAACAAATGAGCTACAAACTGCATATTAAATTTTTGTACAATAAAAAAAAATCACATATTTCCATTCGTACAACTTTTTAAAATTTAATAATAAATCTAATTTAGTAATCCAATGTGATGTACTTATGTACCACTACAAATTTGATTATAAGTTATACAAATCAACCCTTATTCCTTGCACTAGGTGGCTAACTTGAAGAAAAAAAATAGATGAAATCATATCTGCAACATAAGGGGGAATAATGAGCAAATGAGCTATAAACTACATATTAGATACGTGTGGAGCTGCATATTACTTTTCGTACATCTTTTTTAAATTTACTAATTGTCATAACCTCGGAAAAAATCTCGACAGGACGACAAACATAAAAAAACATTTTAAAATATAAATTTAATAGAGGGAGTCGCCGCCATAGTTTTTGGGAAACTATGGAAAACCTACAAAATGGTTTGCGAAACCGAATCAGGATCGGGAGTCGGTTATGTGTAAGAAAGGTATTAGCACCCTATACATCCCTCCTAAGCCAGTTCCCTTTAATCAAGTGTGCAAAAATAATTTGATTTTAAAATATTTTTTTTCCAAAAAATCAAGAAAAACACACTAATATGAATGAAGAAAACATTTTTTTAAATTTTATTTCAGGGCTCGATAAGGTATTTAACCTTGTTCCTACAAAAATGAGAAATCAGGGTTAAGTAATTCTCTCTTAAAAACAAATTATTAAAAACTTCAATTTGATTAATATCCCTTTTTATCGTTATTATTTTTTATTTTAAATTTTAATGTATATGTATTATTTATCAAGTAAATTTGAGACTCAACATGATAAAGAAAAACATTTAATTATCAAGCAAGTCTGAGACTAGACATAATAATTAAACTTTATTTAAGAAAAAACATTTAATTATCAAGTAAGTCCGAGACTGTACATGATAATTAAAACTTATTTAAGAAAAAAAATTTAATTATCAAGCAAATCTGAAACTAGACATGATAATTAAACTTTATTTAAGAAAAACATTTAATGATCAAACAAATACAATAGTAGACATGATAATTAAAATTTATTTAAGAAAAACATTTAATTATCAAACAAGTCTTATACTAGACATGATAATCAAACTTTATTTAAGAAAAACATTTCATAAAAATGAATTTATATATAAAAAACATAAAACCAAATGAAACATAAAGCATGGGTGTGATAGCTAAAACAGGGGTGCATGCAGCATAAATTTATAATTTACAATCCGATGGAGTGTTAGCATTTACAATGAGTACAAAGGGTAAATGAACAGAGGTGCAATGTACAAGAATGGGTGCGCAAATAATGAATTGAGTTAACCTATATTGAAACATATGAAACTACTTCTCTGAAAAACATTCCTAGCCGATCCAAATTAAGTAACCTCACTTCATTTTAATCTAAATCTCTTTTCAACGAAATTATAAATGGAGTAATCAAAACAACCTAAGTTATGGACTTTTTTTAAGGTGAGATTTCAATTATGGGAAGTTAATTGCTGAACTCGATTTATGGTGTTGGTGGAGGTTAGTTTTTATCTCGTTTTTTGTTTTGCTAATTAAAAAATTACACACTTCGGAAGATTTATTTAAATATTTTTTTCCTAACTGTGTTATTATTATTAATATTAAAATGTGTTAAGTTTACTAACTTTTTTTTAGAAGATTTATTTGAATATTTTTTTTCGTAACTGTCTTGTTATTATTAATATTAAAATGTGTTAAGTTTACTAACTTTCTTTTAGAAGATTTATTTGAATATTTTTTTCGTAACTGTGTTATTATTATTAATATTAAAATGTGTTAAGTTTACTAACTTTTTTTAGAATATTTATTTGAATTTTTTTTTTCGTAACTGTGTTATTATTATAAATATTAAAATGTGTTAAGTTTACTGACTGTTTTTTTTTTCATAAGCCCATTCGAAACAAAAAAAAAATTGTAGAAACCAAACCCTGTGCCTTTTAATAATAGGACCAACCATGAGAAACTTAGAATTGTATCCGCGAGCTGATTTATATACTTCTTTTTTCTTATTTGTTAATTTAATTCATCAAAGTTTGAATTTGAATCTGGTTTAATTTTTATTATTAATAATTTAAAACATGTTGTTGTGGTACATTAAATTTGTAAATGTTATATTTGGATTAAATCTATTAAAAGAACTTGTTTGACACAAAACACAAATATAATTAAAGGACATTATTATAACCATAGAATAGTTCGTTACAAATATTAAAAAATACTATGAAACTAAAATGATAACATGATTTTTAATTAATGAACACAAACTTAAATATAAATTATTTGCATTAAGGTACATACCATTTTTTCTTGACTATAACGGTGAGTAGTGATTATGGGTTGAGTTGAATAAGATTTAGATAAGTCAATTACTTAACTTACTAAACAAATATAAAGTATAATTGTGAAGTTTGTATCGTTCATTTTAAGAAATTTAGAGATAAAAATAAATGAATTTAAGAGTAAAATTTTTTAAAATTTGTAAATGGTTTGATTGATGTGATAAATTAAAAATGAAGTTTAATAGAACAAAAATATCAAATTGTTCTTGATTTTGAAAACAATTTAAAATTATAATTAGATGACTTAGATTTATTTTATAAAAAAATATTAAAATAAAATATTTTAATAAAAGAAATTACTTTTTCAATTTTTTTATAACAATTTTGCGGTCGATTAATGTTAGGTATCTTCACCTTTCAGTTCAAGAATCTATTCGTTCATGAGAAATAATTAAAAAATAAATGAATTTCTTTATTCTTTCGTTTTTTCCTCTCTCAAATGCATAGAAGTGAACAAGTTTTATTGCTCTCTTTTTCCTGTGGAAAAAATACAAACGTTAAAGTGAACACAATTTCAAAATAGAGTAAGAAAAAAAAAATGTAAACTCTAAAAGGAGTGCTAAAATAATATGGTTTTAATAAAATAATTTACTATAACATTCATTAAATTAGTAATTACAATTCATAACAATTTTATGTATTATTAATCATATTCAAAGTTTATAATAAAAATATTTGTTATTATTTATCATTATATTTATGATGATATTTGTAAATGTAATATATCATTGATTGTTTAATAATCTTTTGCTAATCACTGCTAAATTTATAAATTTATTAGCATTATAATAGATTTATCATGTGTTACATAGGGGATGTATTTATTTTCTTAGAAATCTAGTATATGTGTTATTTTTAGAATCTAATGTTCATTTATTCGTAATATATATATATATATATATATATATATATATATATATATATATATATATATATATATATATATATATATTACTAAGAAAGAGATGCTAGAAAACACTTTTCTTAATATATTAAAAGTATATTACGTGTAATTATTTCAAATAATTTAGTTATCTTATTTTACAATATATTTTACCCCTTTAAATATGTTAATTAACATTGAGTTGGAAATTATGTTGAAAATTTAAGTCACAGTAAAACTAAAAAAGTTAAGCAACTTTGTTTGTATTATAAATTATGTTGGAAATTTAAATCACATAATTGAATAATTTATAAGAAGAAAAATTTATCGTCTTAAAATTTTAATTTTAAATTTGAGGTGATGTTATTCTTTTATATTTATGGGATTAGATTTTAATTGTTCTTGAGTTTCTTCAACAAATTGATTTTTCAAAAAATCTATAAATGATATGGATTCCTAATTCATTTGGTGTTATGTCTTCGTAACAAATATTTCCGATAAACCAACCAAATTAAACATATAAGAATTAAAAAAAATATCGTCCATATAAATAAGATTAAATCAAAACAAGAATAGACTTAAGACGCATAAAACAAAATAAAGTATTTCTGATACACATTTATATACACACCAACTTCTTTAACTTTCTCTAAAGAATTTATTTTTCTATTGATGTACTCTACAATAAAAAAATCTAAGAGCTTTTACCAAGCTTCTCCTTTTAATAAGGAAACCGAAAATAAGCCATCAAATGTTTGGTTGATCATTGGAGAGGTTCCAAGTTCATAATGTCCATTTTTTTAAGATTTGGAAGTTGGCAACCTTGACTTGGTAAATTAAATAATAATAAATGAAAGTGATCATTAACAGTGAAAATGTATGTAATACAGAAATGTTTTTTAAATCAACAAATGAACCAGAGACAATGTGAAATATATATACAATTAAAACTAAATGCCCATTATTCTCGAACAAGGGCATTTGGTCTAGTGGTATGATTCTCGCTTAGGGTGCGAGAGGTCCCGAGTTCAATTCTCGGAATGCCCCGTCGTGTTTCTTTATTTTGAAGTGTTTTTGTAAATTTGCATAAAATTAGGCTTTTGGTCTTTGTGATATGACTCTGGGAATGCCCTTCATTTTGATAATTTGGAAATTCAAAACCTTGTCTTGATTTGTTAATTGGCAATTAACTACCAAGATGCACAAGGTATTATTTCTAAATTAGCCTTTTGGAGCTTTGGAAGCTGACAAGCTTCACTTGTTTGTCTGTTTTGATAAATAACAATTAGCATCAGAGGCACATGTGAATGAGGGTTGGGATCATTGATTGCTACATCAACAGTTTTAGCTGCAAAATTTTGAATACCAACTACCAAGTGACAAATTAATGCAATAAAATATTATGTTACAAGTCGTAGTTGATCTTAAAATATTAGATCAGAGGGGTAAATAAGTAAACTCTCTTTTATTCCTTCACTGTAACAGCAAATTATTTTGTCTTTTTGTACGCAATCCTAATACAGGATTGCACAAAATGTGACGTGCTCAGAAAACTATTAAGATAGATTCATGTTAACTTTTTCTATCTCATTGTGGGCATTTGGTCTAGTGGTATGATTCTCGCTTTGGGTGCGAGAGGTCCCGAGTTCGATTCTCGGAATGCCCCATTTTTTATTCACATTAATCTATGCTTTTTGCTATGTTGGTGGAGTTTATGCAGAAGATCTGAAGCACCAAACTTGCCTCTATCATTGATAGATTTCAGTCGTCTGCACATATGGAGCAAACTTTTTGCCTAGACAATGCTCCAGTTTTGTCAGTATTATCGCCCAAAATCAGCACGTGAATCCAATTTAGTGAAGGTTTGCTCAGTAGTCAAGAATTTCATCTCTTGAGAAAGGTAATTCGGAATAATCAGCAGCTTTAATAACATAACTGCAAGTTCCACCATAAAATTCTGATGTTAGGATACAGATAATCTAAAAGGAAATTATACATATTATGCCGGAAGAAAATGTGAAACTGAAAATTTGAGAAGCATGGAAACAACAAAGGTTAAATTTCTCTTTTGGCAATATTACATTCGGTGAAGTCCAATTTCAATAAATCATATTATACCTCATCAATACTATTTTAGTACGAACTAGATGATCTCAAGAATCTTCTGCGTCGACCCTTCTTCTACTTCTCTATGGATTCCTCTCGGATCTGCTTGTTGTGTGAATTCCGAGGGTGAAGGTACTTGCATGCACTCCGACGCTCAAGTCAAATAGTGATTCGTATGAGGTGTATGTAGTAAAGTGAGAAAACATACCCCTTGTAGTCACTAGACCCTAATTTATACTGTTCATTTGACAAACCTGTTATTATTATTTGCGGGTCGTTCATATTCAAGGATCAACTTTTTCTTTTCTGACTAAGATTGTACTGCACGTATTTGTTCTTTCCTTATTGACTGAGATTGTTCGTATGTACATTGTCAAGAATCAACTCTTTTCTTATTTACTGAGATTACATGCTTCTCGTCTGTACATCATCATCCTTACCTAACTGGTCACTATCTACACCATGCTGGCCACTTTTCCTTTGCCTGCTGGGCTTGCGCATGCGTCTCCTTCCCTCTCCCTGGGACCGGGATATGACCGACCTATTACCCATACACATATTATCCTAATAGTTTTCACTTTTTGCAGTGATGGTATAAATTCCTTCGATAATTTCAATGTGACATAGAACGGAATGATGTGTCACTCTCTTTTGTTTATTCTGAGTTGACATACGATCTCTAATAGATCTTCGGATCGAAACATATATATTTCAAATATAAGACTAAATATTATTGTTGATTTATAGTGATGTGATCTGAAAGCAAATGACCCGATAAATTTTACAAATTTCATTAAGATAGACATTTTAAATAACTATTCTGGTGTATTATAAGTGAACTTTAATGTTAGTTCAACGCTTTATATAATGAGATTTGTATATAATATAAATTTGCCTCACATCTCTATCAGATATATAATCTCTAACATAAATGTACTTAAATGATCATGCATGCATACCGAGATAAATCTAAGCGTCTTCTCTTTTAACTCCTTTAAAATGTAGAATAAAACACATCACATACAAGATGATATAGAATTACAAGAACAAATGAATGCAAAATATTTTGATACCCTGACGAGAAAACACGTGACTTATAATTGCCTGTCTATGTAAGCAAATCTGGTTATTTTATGTGTGGGAGATTGTTGGAGTTTAAATATGAAAGTGAATTCTCACATTAAATAGAAATAAGGTGCTCAATATACAAGTGAGAATGAAAGACAAGTCTAATGCTTTAAGTTTTGGTTGAGTGTAGAAGGAAGCTAACTTGTTTTGGATTTCACTGTTGTTCAACTGGTGAAAATCTGTGTGCCCCACTGTCAGATTCATAGGAATATAGTGAACTTTGCGTCAGGAATTCAACGAGGGCATTTGGTCTAGTGGTATGATTCTCGCTTAGGGTGCGAGAGGTCCCGAGTTCAATTCTCGGAATGCCCCTTATGTTTTATGTTTGTGGTGCCTTTGTTTTTCTGTAACTTCATGCGGTGAAAAAGACAATGCTATTACTGATGTCATGTGGTGAAAACTTCAGAATCCAACCAAATCAATTTATTACTTTTCGGTATAACTACCTAATCAATTTATTATTTCTAAATCTTAACCTTTGACATATGAAAGCTGCCAAGCTTGACTTGTTAGTTTGTTTAATTATAAAATAGGCTGAATGTGAACGCCTTGAAAAGAATGGTGAGATGCATTAAGAGTTCTGATTGGAAATTTGTCCGTAATAAGAATCAACTTGCCACAAAAGTTTAATGACATTAAATGGCCAGCCATAATTGGTCTTAAATTATAAAACCAAAGGGGCATTGCAAAAACTAGTTACCTACCTATCTAGGTAAGCAAATATGGTCATTTATATGTAAACAATTTTAAGGAGGTTTAACTATACATAATTTTAACTTGGCCCCATTTGCTTCAATGTGGGCATTTGGTCTAGTGGTATGATTCTCGCTTTGGGTGTGAGAGGTCCCGAGTTCGATTCTCGGAATGCCCCATTCTTTTTTCATATGCCTTCAGTTCTTTGTTTTATGAGCCATTCAATGACTGTATCAATGTTGAGATCAAGAAGCAACAAAATTCTCTTTTGGTGATGGATTTCAGCTACCTGAACTTGTTAAACAGTTCCATAGGTACAACTAAAGCTTCAACTTGATGCAAGTTAGAGTGCCAACAATTTTTACTGATGTCATGTGGTAGAAGTCAGATATACAAGTTAGAGGCAAAGTTTCAACTTCATAATACATCTTAAAAGTTTTCGCAAATCAATTTAGTAGTATCTATAAAATTGGCACAACAAGGCTTTTCTGTGTAGTGAATGTAATACATCTACAGTTTTAGCTAAAAGATTTTGAGTACCAAGTGACAATTTGCCACAGAAAATGTAGTAGAATATGGTGTTGCAAGTCATAGTTGGTCTAAATATAACAAAACAGAAGGTAAATATGCAACATTTGAACTCTACAATTTTACTATGAAGCAATACAATCAACTATGTTATTTCAAAGTAAATGATGAAGGAGGTTGTGGATTGTCCATGGTGCCTAGTACTAAGACGTATCATACATCAAAACAAATAGATGAAATCATATTACACACATTGTAAGACAAATCAAATGTCGATCAAATCACTCGGATGTTACTCAGACGAAAATTTTAACATATGATTAGATCAAATCACATGTCTGTACTTAAGCTTCTGTCTAATTACTTCTTTTTACATGCCAATCTACAACAGTATCAGTTGATGAAGTTTCAACAGAAGATCATGAAGCACCAAACTTTACTGTCATTGATAGATTTCAGCCCCCTGCACATATAAAACAAACTTTTAACAAATATTATCACCTACAATTATCTTATACAGCATTGTAATTTCTACTTTACTATAATGAAAATGTTTAGGCAAACTTTTGACTTTGTCACCATCATAGGTATTATTTATTTTGATATACTACTTTATAATTTTCACTTTGATAGAAGTTAACAAATATAATTATAATTATATTACAGTCCAGATTCTTTATTGATTTTTTTTGTGTGCTGTCGAACATTAAAAATACGAACATTAAAAATACACTGTATTAATATTTTAAATATTTTTTAATATATTTTAAAATATCAAAATTAATGATAATCAATGTATGGAAACACAATGAAAAAATAACACAACAAAATACAACAGAGAATCCACATTCATTATATTAACATGCTAGATACTCTTTATTAGTTCATAAAAGATATTAATACTATTATATATTTATTAATTTATTACTGATAGCATAATAAAAAAAAAAAAAAAAAATATAGTATAAAATATATATATATAAATATATATATATATATATATATATATATATATATATATATTAGTTTTGGTCTAAAATACTAATATTTGAGGTACAAAAAAGATTTATATGTAGACAAAATAAATTATATGTCATAAAAGATTTATATGTAGACAAAATAAATTATATGTCATAAAAAATGAACTGCTTCAGTTTATTTATAAGGAATAAGTACGCAAACTTTCTTTTTCTTTTGTCTTATTATTTTCTTGCGGATATTTTTAAATAAAAAACTTCTATTGAAAAAGCGATTAGGTTAGGTCAGATTAGGAGAAGAAAAATGAATAGAGGATTGAGTAAGATGATTGGAGCTTAGGGTGCGAGAGGTTCCGGTTCTTCCGCCGCACTTTTCGTTCTTTGACGATTTGGAAGCTGACAGGCTTGACTTCAGTTGGTAAATGGTATAGTCAAATACCAACTCACAAACACCAGGTTTCATTTCTAATTTTACCCTTTTCAATTTCTGGACGTTAAAGAACTTTACTTGTTAATTCGATTAATTAATTAACAATAAGCATCAGAGAGGTTGCTGTGATTGTGCTGCGATGAAAGGATTCATTCTTTAACTGCTTGCCACAGAAAATGTAATACAATAATCTGTTGTAAGTCGTAGTTGATAATTATAATATAAAACCAGAGACAATGGCACAGGTTCGATTATAAAGAAAAGCAGGTAAAGAATCTAAATTAGGAGAGGTCCTCACACATTTAATGCTCAATAGTTCCATGACTTGAACTCCATTGTCTCCAAAACAGGGTATCTATACGGAGAAAGTTTATACATTAAACCAGAGTGGTAAATTAGTAAACTCACTTTGATACCTTGATTAGAAAAAACTGGTTTGCTTGACTTACAATTGCCTATTCAGGTAGTATTGAAGAGAATGTGGCATGCGTATGCAATTCTAAAGTAAAACTCAGAGATTTGACTTTGCCCAAATTCTCTCAATGTGGGCATTTGGTCTAGTGGTATGATTCTCGCTTAGGGTGCGAGAGGTCCCGAGTTCAATTCTCGGAATGCCCCGTTTTTTTGTCTTTACCTTAATTGTCTTGATGTGTTTTTCTCATCGAGAAGGCAAAAGGAAAGCCCTGCATTCTCAGACAGAATAGAATACTTGTAGTTGCATTTTTTTTTTCTTAGAGAACCAGGTGAAGATGCAAATCACAATCTAAGCAATCAGTTCTGTTTGTACTTTGTTTGACTATTGATATGTCTTTTAACAGTTAAGCTTCAAGACACCTAGATTGTATGATTTACCTATCTCCCCACATGTTAGCAAGCATCTGTTTTAATGCTTAGATTGTGGTATCTGGTCTTAACTCTAAGTATGCGCCTTGTGAACTATATATTCTACAAGCAATTAAAATATTGCTTAATCAACTGAATAAGGAAGGAGGTTTTGAGTTGTTGTTGATCATGTAGACACCCTTAAATATCAAATTCTTACAAACAAATGTATCGACACAATTATATCTTTAAATCCTTTTCACATGTAATTAGCAAGTATCTTATTTTGTATTTTACAAACACTCGGTGGAATATGTGATTAACCTTCATATCAAAACATGCGGTGTTGAATTTCAGACCACTGCACTTAGAAACAATATTAGAATTGTGAAGTAAAAATAATGTTTCAACTTGTGTAAGAAAAACAATACTACCAACTTACTGATTTCATGTGTTAAAAGTCAAATTTACAAGTCATAGAGGCAAAGTTTTTAACTTCATAGTATAGCAAACCTTGAAAAAATTTAGCAAATCAATTAATTACCTTTTGATATAATTAGCAAACAACAGATTTTGCATGGTGAGGCTTTTGGTCTTGTCATCTGATTCTCACTTAGGGTGTGAGTTCCCAAGTAACTCGAGTTTGTTAATCCTTATCTTACATACCAACTAGCAATTATTTCTTAATTTTAAGCCTTTGAAGTCTAGAAACTGACAAACTTTACTTGTTATGTGGTATACTTATAAAACAATAAGCATCAGGAGCTGAACGAGAATGTATTGGAAGAATGATTAGTAGTTTTAACTGGAAGTTTTGCAGTAATGAGTGACAACTTGCTACCGTAAATGTAATTAAATTATATGGCAATTCATTGAAAGTCTTTAAATATTTAAAACCAGAGTGGTAAGCCAACCTTCTTTCATGTATTGACTTGGAAAAACAAGTTATCTTGACCGAAATCTAATTAGCCGTCCAGGTAGCCAAATCTTAGAATTTGTATGCAATTTTACTGTAGAACTGAAAACCATGGAGGAAGAAAATAATAATTTAGCCCACATTTTTCAATGTGGGCATTTGGTCTAGTGGTATGATTCTCGCTTTGGGTGCGAGAGGTCCCGAGTTCGATTCTCGGAATGCCCCTGTTTTTATTCATTTTTCTTTTGTGCCTGTTTTATTCTAAAGTATATGTTTGTTGTCCATGATGCCTAACAAATGTATAAGCCAATCAACAATTGTACCTATGTTTTAGGAGTTCTTTTTATTAAATCAAGAAGCAAGAAACTTCTCCAAACCAATGGATTTCAGCCCCCTTAAATTGTGAAATGATAAAACATTAATGCTGTGTTCATTTGGGGGAGAGTAATTGAGAGAGAGAGAGTGAGTGGATGGGTTTGAGTTGATTTAAGAGTGAAATTTGTGTTGTTTTTTTTAAGGGATTTAGAAGTGATGGTGAGTAAATTTAGAAGTAATTTTTGTGAAAGTTTGGGAAAGATTTGATTGATGGGATAGATTAAAAAATATGTTTTAGTAGAAGTAATAATGAAATTACCATTTAGCCCTTAGTTTAATTAGTGTCCGATCCACCACCCCGTATCCGATCCACCACACAATGTATCCGATCCACCATACTCGTATCCGATCCAGCCAAAGGAACGAATCCAAGACCAGCGGATCCGATCCAGCACAAATGGGATCGAATCCAAGAGTAGCGTATCCGATCTAGCACAAATGGGATCGAATTTGTGTTTGCAGCAAGACTTCTCATGGTTGCAGCTCCTCATGGTTGCAACGAGAGTGTGTTTGCAACGAAGAGGTGGTAAATGGGTAAATATTTAATACCGCAAGCCAATCCTACCAAATCTTCGCATTATGCCCGTGATTACAAATTCCAGAGATTCCTGATATCCTCGCTATGCCATCTGCACAAATACTCTTAAAAGAACATCACATGAGCTCTCATTTCTTTCCTCGCAAATATACTCTCTTTAAAGCAAACACAACATAAAAGTACAAGTAATGTTTCAACTCTTGAAAAAGAGAATGCTATCATTTTAGTGATGTAATGCAGTAAAAGTCAGATGTAGAAGTTAGAAACAAAGTTTTAACACCAGAATCTACCCTAAACTAATTTCATCAAATTGATTGATTAATTTTTTATAATTTCCAAACAATAGGCATTAGGGTTTATTTCTAAATTTTATCGTTTTGAAGCTTTGGAAGTTGACAAGCTTATCTTGATAGTTTGTTTGTTTAAATAATAACAGACATGATTGCCTTCGGATGAATAAAATGATACGAAAACAGTTTCAGCTTGGATTTTTCTGTACCATGTAACAGCTTGGCACAGAAAATGGGATAGAATAATGTGTCTGAAGTCATTGTTGACCAATATGAAACCACAGGAGTAAATTTGCAAACTCTCTTTGATATCTAAGTTAGAAAAATGAGTTACCGTTACTGTTATTAGTGCTCTATCCAGGAAAACGTATCTGCTCATTATTAAGCAATTTTACAATAACACTACTCATCAACTACTTTAATAGAAAGTTAGAGAAAGCATTAAGTTGGACATTAATATTTCAATAAGGGCATTTGGTCTAGTGGTATGATTCTCGCTTTGGGTGCGAGAGGTCCCGAGTTCGATTCTCGGAATGCCCCTTGATTTTTTGAATTTATTTGTCTTTGTATTATATTTTTGTACTGCACTCTCAGCGCCCCTTTTTTCATATTTATTTGTGCTGTATTATTCCCATGTGTAGGTTTGCCATTATTTTTAGTGTGTTCTTTACATTTTTACTCGGCACAAAGACATGCACTACATTCACCCTGTTTGCCGAAGCAATACTTGCAGTGCAGTTTTTTCCACCACAAGAACTGGAGATAGCAACTAGTCTTATCAATGTGGCAGAATTAGCCTTTAGAGTTCACCAGCTACACAGATTCCCAAGAGGCACGCAGAAGTTACTTTGATTTTTGTATCTGTCCCATGGTTTGCAGGCATCTATTACAACACTGAGATAGCGGTATGCATTCTTATATTCGTTTCAAAAGCATTTGAACTCAGCATTGTACAATGAAGTGATTACTAAATCAACTAAATTGTTTCAAAATCTATAAGGAAGGAGATTGTGAATTGTTGTGTTGTCCATGATGCCTGTCACAGGAATATACCAATTTTGAAAAAGTGAATGAGTTCAAATTGCATAATTATTTATTCTAGTCCATTCGACATCAAACATTATCAAATATCTTATTTTATAATATTCAACACTCGGATGTTATATGTGATAAGCTACATGTGAAATCATGTGCCGTTTTCAGCTGTTGTATAAGCCAGTCAGCAAAGGAAAAGAAAAACTGTTATGATGCTGAAAGAACTTCAGTCTACATGATTCAGTCTCTAATGCTATTTAGAAACAGATACATATAGAAAAACATAATCTACCTTAAAATAATTTGACCATTTTGGTTTATTAGTTATTGTATAATCAGCAAACAACAAGCTTCAGGATTGATTTCTTGATAATTGTGCATTGCACACAATGCATGAATGAATGTATGTGCACATTGATTTATTCAAATCCATTGCACATATAATTGGCACGCATTTTATTTTTCACTTTACAGCACTAAGATGGCATATGTACCTACATAGCCAATCATGTGGTGTTGGATTTGGTGTAAGCCAGTCGGTAAAGGAAAAAGAAAATTAGTATGTCACCGACATAACTTACTTCCTTGTGCTTGGTATAAATAAAGTCTGTAATGCAACATAAACTGATATATATTGCGAAACTTCAGTTCTTTTGTTTCAAAAGTTTTATAAGCTGATTAACTACTGTATCAATGTAGGCTAACATTTTACAGGAAATCTTGAAGCAACAAAATTCTCTATCATTAGTTGATTTCATACCACCGTACTTACAAACAGTATTAGTATTAAGGATTAAATTGATGTTTCAAGTTGTGGTTAAAAAAGACAATCTCACCAACTTACTGGTGTATGGTGGTAATAGCTAATGCACAGTTCTTCAGTACCAAGTGAAAATTTAACACCCAAAATGTAGTAGAACGTTGTGTTGCAAGTCATAGTTGGTCTAAAAATAAAAAACAGGTGGGTAAATATGCAAAGTCTTTTTGATAGCTTGACTAGAAATGCAAGATACCTTGATTGAAAAAAGCGCTTATCCAGGAAATCAAATCTGCTCATCTGTATGTAATCTTAATATACATAGATTCTACTTAACCCTCTTCACTACAGTGTATACCTTTGGTCTACTGATACTATTCTCGTTTTAGCCTCAAGAGATCCCAAGCTCAATTTTTGGAACGCCCCTATTTTTTATTTTATTTTTTATATTTATCTGTGTCTGTTTTGTTTTTGAATAGGCACAAAGGCATGGACTCTATTATCAGTCAGAAAAGAGTTGCTGCAATGGCGTTTCTTCCACAAAAAAGGACAGAAGATGTGAATTAGCTTGCCATGTATGAGACAAAGCAGTTGCTTTGTTTTCTGCATCTGTCGACAAGTTTTGAAGCATCATCAGTCACAGCTCCGAGGGTGTGGCATGTGATCATAAGGATAAGTGCGACATTATAACTACACAAGTTTACTTTGAAGCAATACAATCAACTATGTTATTTCAAAGTAAATGAGGTAGGAGGTTGTGGATTGTCAATGATGCCTAGTACTCAGAGGTATCAATCATCAAAACAAATGGATTAAAACACGTTACACACATTGCCAGACAGATCACATATTGATCAAATCACTCAGATGTTACTCAGACGTAAATTAGATCAAATCACTCAGATGTTACTTGGATTTTAACATAAATTAGATCAAATCACATGTTTGTACTACAATTCATTGGGCATAACTTAAGCTTCTGCTTAATTACTTTTTTCAAAGCAATTTACAACAGTATCAATGTTGATGGAGTTTCCACAGGAGATCATGAAGCACCAAACTTCACTGTCATTGATAGATTTCAACTCCCTGCACATATAAAACTGACTTTTAACAAATTATCACATATAGTTATCTTACCCAGCATTATAATTTCTACTTTGCTATAATGGAAATGTTTAAGCAAACTTGATTTTGCTACAATCATATCTATCTATAGGTATTATTTATATTGATATGCTACTTTAGAATTTTCATTATGGTAGAAGTTAATAAATATAATTATACCATTATATTAACATGCTAGATGCTCTTTATTAGTTCATAGAAGGATATTAAAATACTATTACTAAATACTAAATAATTGTAGTAAATGTAATATTAAATGAACTTAGTAAATATGTTATTGTATGATAGCATAATAATAATATAACAACAAATATTGTAGTAAATATATTTATATTTGAGGTATACGAAAGCATTTAAATCCACAATATTTATATTTTATCAATTATACTTATTAACAATATATGCACTTATTAATATTTAAGGATAAAAGTAAATTATATAATTTGCAATCATATAAATTGTATAATTTATAATAAATTAAAAATAATATAAATTATACTACTAGTACATATAATTTAGTGTAACAAATTATAAGTCATAAAATTGAAGTGCTGTAGTTTATTTATAAGCTATAAGTATACAAACTTTCTTTTCTCTTATTATTTTTTGCGGATATGTTCATATGTTTAAATAAAAAGCTTACCATTGAGAAGCGACTAGGTTAGGTCAGTCTAGGAGAAGAAAAGTGAATAGGAAAGAAGTGTTGAGTAAGATGGTTGGAGCTTAGGGTGCGAGAGGTTCCAGTTCCTCCGCCGCACTTTTCGTGTTTTGACGATTTGGAAGCTAACAAGCTTGACTGTAAATGGTATAGTCAAATACCTACCCACAAGCACCAGGTTTGATTTCTAATTTTACTCTTTTCGACTTCTGGAAGTTTTTACTTGTTAATCCGATTAGTTAAATAATAATAATCATCAGAAGTTGCATGTGATTGTGCTGCGATGAATGAATTCATTCTTTAACTGTTTGCCACATAAAATGTAATACAATAATTTGTTGTGAGTCGTAGTTGATAATTAAAATATAAAACCAGAGACAATGGTACAGTTCCGGTTATAAAGAAAAGCAGGTAAAGAATCTAAATTAGGAGAGGTCCTCACACATTTAATGCTCAATATGCTTGAATCGAACTCCGTTGTCTCAAAAAAACAGAGTATCTGTACGGAGAAAGTTGATACATTAAACGAGAGTGGTAAATTAGTAAACTTACTTTGATTGCTTGATTAGTAAAACAGGTCGCCTTGACTAAGAATTGCCTATCCAGGTAACATAGAAGTGAAGAGAACGCGGCATGCATATACATTTCTAAAATAAAACTTACATAGATTTGGCTTTGCCCTAAGTCTCCCAATTAGGGCATTTGGTCTAGTGGTATGATTCTCGCTTAGGGTGCGAGAGGTCCTGAGTTCAATTCTCGGAATGCCCCATTTTTTATCTTTACCTGAATTGTCTTGATTTGTTTTTGTCATTGAGTAGGCACAAGAAAAACTCTGATTACTCAGACACGATAGAATACTTGCAGTTCCATTTCTTTCTTAAAGAACAGGTGAAGATGCAAATCACAATCTAAGCAATCAGTTCTGTTTGTATTTTGCTTGACTGTTGATATGTCTTTTAACAGTTAAGCTTAAAGACACTTAGCATGTTATGATTTACCTATCACCCCACATGTTAGCAAGTATCAGTTTTAATGCTTAGATTGTGGTATCTGATCTTAACTGTAAGTGTATGCGCCTTTTGAACTATATTCTACAATTGAAATATTGCTTAATCAACTATATTATTTAAAATTGAATAACTAAATAAAGAAGGAGGTTCTGAGTTGTTGTTGATGGTACATGACACCCTTAAATACATAATTCTTATAAACAAATATCTTTAAATCCGTTGCACATGTAATTAGCTAGTGTCTTATTTTGTACTTTACAAACACTCGGTGGAATATGTGATTAACCTTCATATCAAAACATGGGGTGTTGAATTTCAGACTACTGCACTTAGAAACAATATTAGAATTGTGAAGTAAAAATAATGAGTGACTACTTGCTATTGTAAATGTAATTAAATTATATGGCAATTCATTGGAAGTTTTTAAAAACAGAGTGCTAAACTAACTTTTTTCATATATTGACTTGGAAACAAGTTATCTTGACTGATAATTACCCGTCCGGGTAGTGAAATCTTACAATTTGTATGCAATCTTACTGTAGAACTGATGACCATGGATGATTAAAACATAATTTAGCCCTACATCTTTCAATGTGGGCATTTGGTCTAGTGGTATGATTCTCGCTTTGGGTGCGAGAGGTCCCGAGTTCGATTCTCGGAATGCCCCTTTTTTTCATGTTTATTTGTGCCTGTTTTATTCTCAAGTATGTGTTTGTGGTTACTGACATTAGTATGTGATCTTGTGTTATAATTTGAACTTTGCATTCTACAATGAAGTAATATTGTTGAATCAACTATATTATTTTAAATTGAATTGTAAAGGACATCATGAATTATTAGCTTGTCCATGATGCCTAGCATAGCACTAAAAAAATATCAATTTCGAAAAACTGTATTAGCACAACTTGCACAATTATTTATTCTTGTCAGTTACACATGCAGCACTACCAAGTATCTTATTTTATATATTCAACACAGATGCGGTGTGTGATAACCTGCATATCAAATCACATGTTGTTTGATATTATGTAATCCGTAATCCACTTTGAAATAGAAAAAAACTAGTATGACACATTATTAAATTCCTTCAATCAGCTTGAATCAGTCTCCAATTCAACATGCAAACAGGTACTTGTGGCAAACTTCAATTTTTTATTTAAAATGTTGTATAAGCCAATCAACAATTGTACCTATGTTTTTGGAGTGCTTTTATTATTTCAAAGCAATAAACTTCTCCAAACCAATGGATTTCAGCCCCCTTAAATTGTGAAATGAGAAAACATTAAGAGCACAAGTAATGTTTCAACTCTTGAAAAAGAGAATGCTATATCATTTTTTAGTGATGTAATGCAGTAAAAGTCAGATATAGAAGGTAGAAACAAAGTTTTAACACCAGAATCTACCCTAAGCTAATTTCATCAAATTGATTGATTAGGTTTTTATAATTTCCAAACAATAGGTATTAGTGTTTATTTCTAATTTTTATCGTTTTGAAGCCTTGGAAGTTGGCAAGCTTATCTTGATAGTTTGTTTGTTTTAACAGATACGATTGCCTTGGGATGAATAAACTGTCTGAAGTCATTGTTGACCAGTATGAAACTAGAGGGGTAAATTTGCAAACTCTCTTTGATATCTTAATTAGAAAAATGAGTTACGTTTACTATTAATTCTCTATCCAGGAAAACGTATCTGCTCATTATTAAGCAATTTTACAATAACTCTAGTCATCAACTACTTTAATAGAAAATTAAGAATAGAGCTGACTTGGGCATCACTTCTCTAGCAAGGGCATTTGGTCTAGTGGTATGATTCTCGCTTTGGGTGCGAGAGGTCCCGAGTTCGATTCTCGGAATGCCCCTTGTTTTTTCAAACTTATTTGTCCCTGTCCTAGGCTTGGAATGACATGTACTGCAGTCTGAGCCCCCTTTTTTCATATTTGTCTGTGCTGTATTATTCCCATGTGTGAGTTTGCCATTCGTTTTGAGTGTGTTCTTTACATTTACTAGGCACAAAGACATGCACTACATTCCACCCTATTTGCCAGAAGCAATACTTGCAGTGCAGTTTCTTCCACCACAAGAACTGGAGATGTGAACTTGTCTTATGAATCTGGCAGAATTAGCCTTTACAGTTGACCACCTACACAGATTCCCAAGTGGCACGCAGAAGTTACTTTGATTTTTGTATCTGTCCCATGGTAAGCATCTATTACAACACTGAGATAGTGGTATGTATTCTTATATTCGTTTCAAAAACATTTGAATTCAGCATTGTACAATGAAGTGATTACTAAATCAACCAAATTGTTTCTAAATCTATAAGGAAGGAGATTGTGGATTGTTGTGTTGTCCATGATGCCTATCACCGGAATATACCAATTTTGAAAAAGTGAAGGAGTTCAAATTGCATAATTATTCATTCTGGTCCATTCGACATGAAACATTATCAAATATCTTATTTTATAATATTCAAGACTCAGATGATATATGTGATAACCTACATATGAAATCATATGCCGTTTTCAGCTGTTGTATAAGCCAGACAGCAAAGGAAAAGAAAAACTGTTATGATGCTGAAAGAACTTCAGTCTACATGATTCAGTCTCTTATGCAATGTAGAAACAGATACATATAGAAAAACAGAATCTACCTTAAAATAATTTGTCCATTTTGGTTTATTAGTTATTGTATAATTACCAAACAACAAGCTTCAGGATTGATTTCTTGATATTTTCCACTGCACAATGCTTGAACAAATGTAGCTGCACAATGATGTATTCAAATCCATTTCAATATAATTGGCACGCATCTTATTTTTCACTTTACAGCACTAAGATGGCGTATGTGATTCATAGCCAATCATCTGGTGTTGGATTTGGTGAAAGCCAGTCGGTAAAGGAAAAAGAAAACTAGTATGACACCGACATAACTTACTTCCTTGTGCTTGGAATATAGTCTGTAATGCAACATAAAACTGATATATGTATGATGCGAAATTTCAGTTCTTTTGTTTCAAAAGTTTTATAAGCTGATCAACTACTGTATCAATGTAGGCTAACATTTTACATGAAATCATGAAGCAACAAAATTCTCTATCATTAGTTGGTATCCTACCACCGTACTTACAAACTTATTAGTATTAAGGATCAAATTGGTGTTTCAAGTTGTGGTTAAAATAGACAATCTTACCAACTTACTGGTTTCTGGTGGTAACATATGAAACAAACTTTTAACAAATTAGCACGTACAATTATCTTACACAGCACTTCTGCTTAACTATGATGGAAATGTTTAAGCAAAACTTTTGATTTTGTCACCGTCATACCTATCTATCAGTATTATTTATATTAATATACTATCTATGGTTTTTACTTTGGAAGTTGTGAAAATGGGTTGGAACCTGCGAGCCAATCCAGTCCACCACGGGTTCTGGTGTTGGGTTGAAGTTTTTTTATAAATTTTAATGCAAATTGATTTTTGATCCGACTCACTTAGAACCTGGCTCATCCGGGTTGAACCCTTGGTGAGTCGGGTTGGCTCATTAACCTGCAAATAAAGGATTACGTAAGTGTTTTTTTGTTAAATTGAACTTTACATTTAGGTTATGTTAGTTTGTTTTTTTAACCAACACATAGATAATTTGATATTTTTGTAATTTTAGTTTGTATTTGGATTGTATCGAAGTTTATTTAGATTTTAATTATAATTTAGTTTTGGCTGAAAAAAAATTTAAATACACTGTTATATTAACAATGTTTATATTTTATTTATTTACTCCATTTATGAATATCAGCAATGTGTGTGTGAGAATATATGAATTTAGTAATACTTTAAGGATGCTAGTAAAATAAATAATTCGCAATAATATAAATTGTATAATTTATAATAAATTAAAATAATACAAATTATACTACTATTTAGATATACTTTAATGTAATAAATTATATATCAAAAAAATTGATCTGTTGTAGTTTCTATATAAGTTATACACATTTATTTATTTAATAGTAATACAAACTGTTATAACTAAAATATAAATTTGATTGAATAATATACCATTTGAAATTATCTAATAAAGATAATATAGTATTTTTAGTTGAACAATATTTTTAAAATAAATCTTGTATGAGCGTATTTTGAAATATTTTAAGCTATTGTTTAAAGATAATTTTAAAATTTTAATAAGTTGTTCATATGTCAGCTAAAACTGTGAACAAAATCAGCTAAATATTTCAAAATTTTGATATTTCAAATTTCTTTGGTCAGCTAAAACAAAATCAATAAGTTGTTCATTGATCAGCTAAAACGAAATCAAGAATTTGTTTACTGTGCAGCTAAAATAAATCAAACTCTAAATTATCACACAATTATAGACAAACATTGAATTTAAAAAAAAGGAGAAACATGTGTGATGTTAATACTCAAAGATGATACCATAGAAAGTGGAGCAAAAGAGCCAAAGGAAAGAGTGAAAACGAAAATGTTTATCCTCAGAATTTGAAAGATCGTCAATGAATAAATGACACAAAGTTTAGAGCTAAGAAGACGAGTAATTGGTTAAAATAAAATAAAATCAGTTTTGGCAAGGAAATTTACAAAATGGACTTAGAGAGCTTTTTTTCCGCCTTTATTTAAGACTTGAGGGTTGTGTATCGTCCCAATGTGTCAACTTTTTATCAACCGGAAAATTTGAAAATATAATAAAGTCTGTAGGTACATGAATTTGACCTAAGTTTTACAGAAATTTTGATTTAATTAACGCATCTGTAATCTAAGAGAATCTTTAAAAAATAAATAAAGAAGTTTATAATTTTTATCATCCTTATATTTTAGAAATACATGATTTGGTTCTTAAATGCTTTTAAATAGAAAGCAAATCCAATATTTAGATACTTACATTTTTCAAACTTAAAATACTATTAACTTTGAATGAGATTATTATTTTTATTTTTATTTTTTTATAACCTCAAATTCTAGTGTTGAAGATAAACTTTCTTTTGTCTTATTATTTTTTGCTGATATTTTTAGAAAGCTTCTATTGATAAAGCGATTAGGTCAAATCGGTCTCTCCCTGGTCAGGAGAAGAAAAGTGAAAAATAAGCAAGGAGTGTTGAGTAAGATTATTCGAGCTTAGGGTGCGGGAGTTTCCAAGTTCGTTCGCCGCACTTTTCGTTTTTTGACGATTTGGAAGCTGACAAGCTTGACTTCACTTGGTAAATGCTATAAAATACCAACCAAGAAGCTCCAGGTTTGATTTCTAATTTTACTCTTTTCAACTTCCAGAAGTTGACGAACTTGACTTGTTAATTCGATTAGTTAAATAAAAATAAGCATCAGAGATTGCATGTGATTGTGCTGCGATGAATGAATTCATTCTTTAACTGTTTGCCACAGAAAATGTAATACCATAATTTGTTGTAAGTTGTAGTTGATAATTGAAATATTAAACCAGAGACAATGGTACAGGTCCGGTTATAAAGAAAAGTAGGTAAATAATCTAAATTAGGAGAGGTCCTCGCACATTTAATGCTCAATAGGGTAAGGAATTGAATTCCACTGTCTCCAAAAACAGGGTATCTATAAGGAGAAAGTTGATACATTAAACCAGAGTGGTAAATTAGTAAACTTACATTAATTGCTTGATTAGAAAAACAAGTTGCCTTGACTTAGAATTGCCTATCCAGGTAATATAGTAGTGAAGAGAACGAGGCATGCATATACATTTCTAAAATAAAACTGACATAAGTTTGACCTTGCCCAACTCCTCTCGATGTGGGCATTTGGTCTAGTGGTATGATTCTCGCTTAGGGTGCGAGAGGTCCCGAGTTCAATTCTCGGAATGCCCCCTTTTTTATCTTTATATGAATTGTCTTGATGTGTTTTTGTCATTCAGTAGGCATGCATTTTTTTCTTAAACAACAGGTGAAGAGGCAAATCACAATCTTTGCAATCAGTTCTGTTTGTATTTTGCTTGACTGTTGATATGTCTTTTAACAGTTAAGCTTGAAGACACTTATCATTGTTAAGATTTACCTATTTCCCCATATGTTAGCAAGCATCTGTTTTAAAGCTTAGATTGTGGTATCTGATCTTAACTCTAAGTATGCTCCTTTTGAACTATATATTCTACAAGCAATTAAAATATTGCTTAAACAACTGAACAAGGAAGGAGGTTGTGAGTTGTTGTTGATGATGCCTGGTACCCTTAAATATCAAATTCCTATAAAAAAATGTATCAAGACATTTATATTTTTAAATCCTTTCCAAATGTAATTAGCAAGTTGTAATGAAGGGAAAAAAATGATAAATTACTAAGACCGAATATTCATGAGTATCTCTGCAATGTATTATTATAGTGAATGTCTATACTGGACTGGACTGAAGCATTACTGAACAATAGCAATCTTTACAGAGAATACAGAATGACAAAAGTTACGAAGAGAGAGACAACACAAAATTTTTCCACCCCTCTATTCACCTGTGCCTAGGTTTTTATATGTGATTCTCCACACGGAAACCTTCAGGTGTAAGTTGGTTATTTTTATTCCTTGTGATCCTTCTATTTACCACATTATCCGCAACATTAGATACCTGTCCTTGGATGATAACAAAATTCTCTGATTTTTCTGTGACTTCCAACTTTCCCTCCTTTTGTTGATATGGCATTACTGCCTCCATTAAAAATAACCTTGTCCTAAGGTTGTAATGTGGGTAGGTCTGTTGAAATGATTGTTAATCCTCCCATGTAGCATGTGCATCATCTACGCCTTCCCACTTCACTAGTACTTGTTGCCCTCCATTTATGATAGTTCTAGTCTGCAGAATCTTCACCAGTTGAAGAATTGGACCAATGACATGTTTGATCATAGGAAGGGGAATATAGGTCTACGGGGATCTCCACGGCACGACTTTAATTGTGAATATTGAAAAACGGGATGTATTTTGGCACGAGGTGGCAGAAGCACTTTATATGCCACTTTTCTGCATAATTGGAAATGGTCCAAAGTATCTCATCCCTAGTTTCTGATTTTTTTCTCAGCATTTTTTGTAGATCTGTAGGAGGTAAGCATTGAGGAATAGCAACCACATCCTTATTGGTATGTAGTAACATAGCCAAATCTGCCTCTGGAATTTGCAGGCCTTAATCATCAGCAGAATAAGGCATTTGTAGGTGCATGGTAAAATTGTCTGAAATAGGTGAGTGCAATTCATTCTACGGATGTGATTAAACTGAGTTGGAATTGGCAGTTTAGATTTTTCACCATGTATAGTAATAAACTTACCATTCTCATAAAATTTGAATGTCAATGCATTATAATCTGAGATATGAGGACGAAGTGTAGCTAACTAGGCTACTCTGGGGACCAAATATGTGCCTGCAACTGGAAGAAGCATGGTCCTGAATTTGAACCTCCACGTTTCTAACCATTCCCTCCACTGTCAAGGCATGATCATTAATGTGCAAGTCTAGGTTGTAAAAAATTATATCAACTCCCACCATCACCGATGTATCTGAATTTGCATTCCATTAATGGTGCCCTGAAATTTCATTGTACCGACTCCCAAACCTCCTTTCAGAGCATTAAAAAAGAGATGATTCATGATGCCCTAGTGAAGCATGCTGACTAATCTCATGTTCCTTATAAGATGGATCTGGTTCCAACAAGGTGGTTTCTTCATCTTCAACATGTAACAGCAAGTATTACTTATTGGGACACTTATGGTTAGGTGTAAATTGGTCATCACAGGTGAAAACATAAACCTTTCTCGTGCTTCAATTTTTGAATTTTTTTTGTGCAGTGATGGAATGACAGCTGGTGTAGGTAATAGAGGAGGTAGACTAGTATTTTTTAGTGTTTGGTTGGTCGTGTCAGGTATGTTTCTGGAATTTGCCTTGGAGGGAACTGATTTCTGTCTAGCAACATATTTTTCTTCATATAATTTGGCTGATGAAACCGCATGCAGCGTAGAAGTGGGCTCTTCTGCTATGACATCTCTGCGAATATCTGATTTAAGGCCACTGACAAAACAATCGAGCATAGCATCTGGAGTCACCCCATACTCACACGGTTTGCTAGGGCAGTAAACTCCTTATAGTAATCTCTTGAACCATCCAAAGCTGATTTAGCTTAAAGAGAGTTGAGCGAGTGCACTTGTATGGAGACTGGCCAAATTTGAATTCTAATGCCAGAGTGAAACCCACCCAAGATTGAAATGGGTTATTCTTAGAAATAATCTAAAACCATGGAATTACGTCAACTTCCACTGCATAAGGCGTTGCTTATCCAACATATTGTAATAAGTGAAAACTTGTTCTGCTTTAAATATCCATTCCAAGACATTGGATCCAATGAATCACTGAAAATCGAGTTTTTTTTTTTTTTTTTTTTATAGGCAATTGTTAGTTGGTAGTCTTTGTTAGTGGGGGAGTTGAACCCACAATCTCTCCCACCTTCCCTTCTAAACCCTTTCAAATCCACCTTATTTCTCCATATTGTTAACAGGAAGGAAAGAACCCACAACCTTTCCCTCCCTTCTCTTCCCTCTAACCACTAGGCCACCCACCGAAAATTGAGTTTAACATTGCGGATTTGAAATAGTGGAACAGAAGCATGTGGTGTTGGTGGTTCCAGTGACTGTGCTTAGGGCAGTCAAGTCGATTCCACAGTTTGAAAACGAGTAGAGTATTCAGCGTGGCGAGGCTCTATGAGATTGAGCATATGTTTAACGTCCAACGACAAATTATTCATATCTGTGGAGAGTTCTTTCAATGGAGTGTGTTCCGCCATGGTTAAGGAAGGGCAAATGAAAGCAGCAATCTAATGAAGGACAAAATAAATAAGACAACTACGAAGACACAATATTGATCAATATCTCTGCAATGTATTATTTTAGTGAATGGCTACCCATTATGGACTGAAGCATTGCTATTAAACAATAGCAATCTTTACAGAGAATACAGAAAAACGAAAGTTACAACGAGAGACAACAAAATTTTTCTACCGCTCAATTCCCCGGAGCCTAGGTTTTTATATTTGATTCCCCACACGTAAACCTTAACGTGAGTTAGTTATTTTTATTCGTTGTGCTTCTTCTATTTCCCACACTCTCCACAACATTAGACATCTGTCCTTGGCCTATAACAAAATTCTCTGATTTTTTTGTGACTTCCAACTTTGCCCTCCTTTGTTGATATAACACAAGTATCTTATTTTGCACTTGACAAACACTTGGTGGTATATGTGATTAACATTCGTATCAAAACATGCGGTGTTGAATTTCAGACCACTGCACTTTAGAAGCAATATTAGAATTGTGAAGTTAAAATTATGTTTCAACTTGTGTAAGAAAGACAATACTATCAACTTACTAATTTCATATGTTAAAAGTGAAACTTACAAGTTATAGAAGCAAAGTTTTTAACTTCATAGTACACCATGTAAAAATTTAGCAAATCAATTAATTACTTTTGGTCTTCTCATCTGACTGATTCTCACTTAGGGTGTGAGTTCCCAAGTAACTGAGTTTGTTTATCCTCATCTTACATACCAACTAGCAATTGTTTCTTAATTTTAAGCCTTTGATGTCTGGAATCTGACAAGCTTGACTTTTTTGTGGTATACTTATAAAACAATAAGCATCAGGAGCTGAACGTGAATGTGTTGGAAGAATGATTAATAGTTTTAGCTGGAAATTTTGCAGTAATGAGTTACAACTTGCCACTGTAAATGTAATTAAGTTACACGGCAATTCATGGTAAGTCTTTTAATATATAAAACTAGAGGGGTAAGCAAACTTTCTTTCATTTTATTTTACTTGGAAAAACAAGTTATATTGACTGATAATTACCCATCCAGTTAACCAAATCTTACAATGTGTATGCAATAGTACTGTACAACTGAAGACATTGCATGAATAGAATAATTAGTTAGCCCTGTTATTTTCAATATGGGCATTTGGTCTAGTGGTATGATTCTCGCTTTGGGTGCGAGAGGTCCCGAGTTCGATTCTCGGAATGCCCCTTTTTTTACATATTTGTCTCTGCCTGTATTATGCTGAAGTGTGTTTGTTTGTTATTTTTTTATAAGCGCAATATCGTTGAATCATCTATATTATTTGAAATTCAATTATAAAGGAGATCGTGAATTGTTACCTTGTCCATGATGCGTAGCATAGCACTAAAAAATATCAATTTTAAAAAACTGTATTAGCACAACTTGCACCATTATTTATTCTTGTCAGTTACACATGTAGCATTAACAAGTATCTTATTTTATAATATTAAACACCCAGATGCGATGTGTGATAACCTGCATATCAAATCACATGTTGTTTGATATCATGTAATAAGAAAAGAACAACTAGTATGATAGCATATTAAATTACTTCAATCAGCTTGAATCAGTCCCTAATTCAACATATAAACAGGTACATGTGGCAGAACTTCAGTTTTTTCATTTAGAATGTTGTATAAAATGAACTACTGTAGTGATGTTTGTGGAGTTCTTTTACTATATTGAGAAGCAAGAAACTTCTCCGGACGAATGGATTTCAGGCCCCGTAAATTTTGAAATGAAAAAAATTAAAAGTAAGAGTATTTTCAACTCGTGAAATAGAGAATGCTATCATTTTAGCGATGTCATGCAGTAAAATTCTACTGTGGAAGTTAGAAACAAAGTTTTAACATTAGAATCTACCTTATACTAATTTCATCAAATTGATTGATTAGTTTTTTATAATTACCAAAGAATAGGTATTTGTGTTTATTTCTAAATTTTATCCTTTTGTAGCTTTGGAAGTTGACAAACTTTTCTTGATAGTTTGTTTGTTTAAATAATAACAAACATGATTGCCTTGGGATGAATATATTGATACGAAAACCGTTTCAGCATGGATTTTTCTGTACCATGTAACAGCTGCCACAGAAAATGGGATTGAGTCTATAAATGTAAGAACTAGAGGGGTAAATTTGTATACTCTCTTTCATATCTTAGTTAGAAAAATGAGTTTACCTTTACTGTTAATTCTCTATCCAGGAACCGTATCTGATTTTTACAATAACACTACTGACATTGTGGCAGGCATGAACAACTTTAATAGAAAACTAGAGATAGATTTGACTTGGGCATCATCATTATTAATAAGGGCATTTGCTCTAGTGGTATGACTCTCGCTTTGGGTGGGCAGAAGTTCTGTGATTTTTGTATCTGTCGCATAGTTTGCAAGCATCAGTTACAACACTGAGATAGTGGTATGTATTCTTATATTCGTCTCAAAAACATTTAAACTCAGCATTGTACAATGAAGTGATTACTAAATCAACTAAATTGTTTCTAAATCTACAAGGAAGGAGATTGTGAATTGTTGTCTTGTCCATGATGCCTAGCACCCAAATATACCAGTTTTTAAAAAGTGAATGAGTTCAAATTGCACAATTATTTATTCTAGTCCATTTGACATGACACATTATCAAATATCTTATTTTATAATATTCAACACTCAGATGTTATATGTGGTAACCTCATGAAATCGCATGCCGTTTTCAGCTGTTCTGTAAGCCAGTCAGTAAAGGAAAATAAAAACTATGATACTGAAGGAACTTCAGTCTACATGATTCAGTCTTTAATGCAGTGTACAAACAGATACATGTAGAAAAACAGAATCCACCTTAAAATAATTTGACCGTTTTGGTTTATTAGTTATTGTATAATTAACAAAAGCCAAGCTTCAGGATTTATTTCTTAATATTGTCCACTGCACAGTGTTTGAACAAATGTATGTGCACAATGATTTATTAAACTTCATTGAACATATAATTGCCACGTATCTTATTTTTCACTTTACAGCACTAAGATGGCATATGTCACCAAACATGCGTCGGAAAAGGAAAAAGAAAAACTGGTATGACACCAAACATAACTTCATTGTGCTTCAGACAGACTGTAATGTAACATAGAAACTGATATATATTGCGAAGCTTAAGTTCTTTGGTTTCAAAAGTTTTATAAGCTGATAAACTACTGTATCAATGTTGGCTGACATTTTACAGGAAATCGTGAAGCAACAAAGTTCTCTATCATTCATTATTAGTTAATTTCATACCACTGTACTTACAAATAATATTAGTATTAAGGATGATGTTTTCAAGTTGTGGTTAAAAAAAAGCAATTTTACCAACTTACTGGTGTCAGGTGGTGAAAGCTGATGTACAAATTTTCAAGTACCAAGTGACAATTTGCCACCGAGAATGCAGTAAAATTGCAAGTCATAGTCACCGTGGCTGCATAATCTATAAATTTTCCAGTACCAAGTGACATTTTTATGTAATCTTAATATATAACTGTAGATAACGTGGCTGCATAATCTATAAACATAGATTCTACCTAGCCATCTCCCCTTCAATGTATACCTTTGGTCTACTGGTATTATTCTCGCTTTGGCTGCAAGAGATCCCAAGCTCAATTTTTGGAACGCCACTATTTTTTTTTTTTTTTATATTTGTCTGTGTCTGTTTTGTCATTGAGTAGGCACAAAGGCATGGACTCTATTCTCAGTCAGAAAGAATTGTTGCTATGGCGTTTCTTCCTAAGAAAGACAGAAGATGTGAATTAGCTTGCCATGTATGAGACAAAGCAGTTGCTTTGTTTTCTGTATCTGTTCACAAGTTTTGAAGCATACTGAGTCACAGCTCCGAGGTGTGGTATTTGATCTTAAGGCTAAGTACAACATTTGAACCCTACAGTTTTGCTATGCAATAGAATGAACTATGTTATTTCAAAGTAAATGAGGAAGGTGGTTGTGGATGGTCCATGGTGCCTGTCAATCATCAAAACAAATGGATGAAAACATATTACAAACATTGCCAGACAAATCAAATGTTGATCAAATCACTCAGACGTAAATTTTAATATACATTAGATCAAATCACATGTCAGTATTCACTGGGCTGAACTTAAGCTAATGTTTAATTACTCTTTAGAAGCCAATCTACAACAATATCAATGTTGATGGAGTTTCTACAGGAGATCATGAAGCACAAAACTTTACTGTCATCGATAGATTTCAGACCCCTGCACACATAAAACAAACTTCTAATAAATTACCACATACAATTTTCTTACACAGCATTGTAATTTCTATTTTACTATAATGGAAATGT
>Ga0214542_1000591_pt1:45000-67045 | contig 67045 bp, 30 predicted proteins | sample CNSS1metaG_FD_160096 | JGI IMG/M metagenome (GOLD analysis project Ga0214542, IMG submission 160096) | Root nodule microbial communities from cowpea collected in UCLA plant growth center, Los Angeles, California, USA - CNSS1 | ecosystem: Host-associated > Plants > Roots > Nodule...
TGCGAGAGGTCCCGAGTTCGATTCTCGGAATGCCCCCAATTTTTTTTCAGATTTATCTGTGCCTTTTTGTCCTCATGTGTGTTTTGTCATTGACTTGGCTCAAAGAAAAGCACTGGATTCTTATTAGATTAGAATACTTGGTTTCCTTTCTTCCACCAAAAGAACAGGAGCTGTGAATCACAGTTTTAACTCTGGTTCTGTGTTGTATAGGCTCGGCTAGGTTAACTCTCATAAATGTAATAATTAACCTGTTCAGATGACGTTACGACAGTTGCAACAAGGTATTTATTAGCACGACAGTTGCATCAAGGTATTTTATTAACATTTATGAAAGAATTTAAATGTTCGTAAATGTCCACCAATGGGGGACAACCAGCTTGCAGTTTGAGGACATCTCGTACATTCTAGGAGAGATCAAGACCTAGGTTGTATTAGTCTTTACAGCTGAGAACCAAGAAAGGTTGTCATGAAGTACCAAGCAGCTGCTTTGGTTTGTGTATCTCTCCCACAAGTTTTCAAGCATCAGTCCCAACACCAAGATTGGTGGTTTGTGATCTTGTGTCTATGTATATCATTTGAACCTACATTCTACAATGAAGTAATATAGCTAAATCAACTATTGTTATTTTAAATTTAATAAAGGAGGTTGTGAATTTTTTCCATGGTGCCTGCCACCCAAAACTATAACATAGTTGATTTTTTAAAAGTAGTAAAATCCATTAGAAATTATCAAGTATCTTATTTTCTAGTTTATAACACTCAGATTGAATATGTGATGTTCTACATAGATTCACATGCTGTTTGATTTTATCTAAGGTAGTCAGTTAGAAAGGAAAATGAGAACTAGTTGATGCAACATACAAATTTAAGCATATTGCAGAACTTCGATTCTTAGTATATAAGCCAATCAACAACTGTAACAAAGTTGGTGGACATTTTATGAGAGATCAAGAAGCAACAAATTCTCTATTGCTGATGGATTTCAACTCCCTGCTCTTGTGAAACCACATTAAAAATACAAGTAATGTTTCAACTTGTGGTAAAGAAAAGGAGTGCGACTAAATTTTAATGATATCATGTGGTAAAAGTCAGATGTACAAGTTAGAAGCGAAGCTTTAACTTCTGAATCCACCCTAAACAGTTTTACAAGTCAATTTCTTAGTTTTTATTATCACTTGCAAACTACATGTTATAATCTTTTATATTTTTTAATCATAGCATCACCATTTTTTATCTTTTGCTCGGCACAGATCACACACACAGCTCTAGGCACCTCTGATCTTTTTGCTCAGCACATACAACACACATAGTTACACAAACTCTCTCCAGAAGTCACTACTGTGGAACTCACACACATAGGTACTCACAAATTACTGCAAATTTGATATATTTTCATTGCTTCTCTTCAGGTTATTCTGAAAGTGTTTTTGTACAGATATTTCACCCTTTATTCGAGGGTTACAACATGTCAGTTTAGTTTTCTGTTAAAATCCTCACTCTGTAAAAGAAGTTATCACACTACAAAATTTGCATAAGGTTTTGGTCTAATGGCATGACTCTCTGAATGCCTTACATTTTGATACTCTGGAAGCTTATAGGCTTGACTTGTAAATTGGTGTTTATGAATACTAACAACCATAAGGTATTATTTAAAAAAAATTGCATTTTGGAGCTTCGAAGCTTATATCAGATTTTAAAAGCTTATGCAGAAATGAAATGATATTCTTTCCTAGAAATATATAAGATTGTGTAGTTAGGTTTTTAATGGATTTATTATACAGTAAATATTGAAAGTTTTGAATTAACTTTACAGATTTAAAGGATTTGAAAGATCTCCACGAAAGTTTTAAAAACATGTAGATTACAAAAGTTAATGAAAAATAATTAAAAAAAAAAGACATTTTGGATGAAGAAAAACATACCAGTACAAATTTTCAAAATCTTAAATAGGTAATTTATTTAACTGTGCTTCTATACTAGGCGTGCACGTATTAACATCTTTTCAGTCCTTTAGGTTTAAACAACATGTTTAAAATTAAAATGATAGTATTTTGTTACGAAAGTAAAATTAAAGATAAAGATATTGTGTATTGGTTCCATTAAAAATTCATGATAATCACATATTTCATTTAGAAACTTTAAAAAATATATTTTTTTTTAAATTTGTATATATTATAATAATCTTGATAGGTTACTCCCTTACACAAGACTTGTTTATACAAATTTAAAATTTTATTAAATATTAAAATTTTTCATACGAAAACATCTTAAAATTATTTGAAACGCAATCTAATACATGGCCTCATACTTTGTCTAATAAATCTTTTAAAGAAAATAAAGAATAAATTTTTCATTAGAATAAAATATTAAGTAAAATAACAAACATTACTTTATGTTAAAAAAGTATTGTATTATAATAAATACTTAAAAGGAGTAATAAAAAAAATATGAGTATGCAAGCATCTGATAAATAAATGTAAAACAAAATATAGAAGTACAATTTTTAAAGTGAAAATCTTAAGCTAAAGAAAGCTCTACACAAACATCTCAAAAATCCCTTTAAGGCTCTGTTCACTTGAGTGGATGGGTTTGAGAGAGATGAAATGTTTGAATTTGAATAGATGTAAGAGTAAATTGTGTGTTGTTTTTTTTTAAGGGATTTAGAAGTGATTGTGAATGAATTTGAAAGTAAAGTTTATGAGAATTTGTGAATGATTTGATTGATGTAATAAATTAAAAAAATGTTTTAATTGATAAAAAGTGAAATATTACCATTTTGTCCTTAACTATAAAAATAATTAAAAATAAAATATATTATTATTATTATTATTATAACATATGTGCGTATTTATATATTTTTTTCAACATTCTTTATTTAAATATTAATGAATTAAAAATTAAAAATTATATAATATATATGAAGTAATATGAAAAGCAAAAAGGTAACTGCAGTATAGAATAAATGAAAAAATATAAGTAAAAAAATAGGTTAAAAAGGTTATTATTGTAATTTCATGTAAAAAACTGATCTTTCTTCGTGTATCTCCTCGTTAAAAAACTGATCTTTCTTCGTATATCTCCTCGTTAGTGCGCGGAATGTAAATAAGCTCTCCTAGGTCAGCACCTACTTTCAGAAGAAGTGGAAAAAACGAGCGTTTGGTCCAGATGAGTCGTGCTTGGGGTGCGACAGGTTCCAACTTCATTTCCGAGTGCCCCTTTTTTGTTTCTTGACGATTCGGAAACTGGCAAGATTGAGAAGGTAATCGCTTTAGTTAAATACCAGCCTACGAGCATCAGGTTTGATTTCTCAATTTTAGCCCCTTTCTACTTCCGGAAGTTGACAAAGTTGACATGTTAGTTCGTTTAGTTAAATAATAATAAACATCAGAGGTTGCATGTGATAGTGTTGGGATGAATGAATTGCAGATCGATAACTTTATCTGAAAATTTTCGGTGTAAGTACCAGCTTGCCTATGAAAATTTAATACAATAATGTGTTGTAAGTCAAAGTTGATGATTAAAATATATCCAGAGACAATGGTACTCACACCTTTAATGCTCCATAGTGCATTGAACACTATTGTCTCTAAAAATAGGATATCTGTAGCGAGAAAAGTATATACATAAAACCAAGAGTGATAAATTGTAAATTCACATCGATAACTTGACTAGAAAAGAGGTTACCTTGACTTACATGGCCTATCCAGGTAAGCAAATCTGGTACTCTGTATGCAATCTTACCATTAGAACTGAAGAGAATGTGGCATGCATATACAATTTTATTATTAAACTGACATAGTTTTGGATTTGCCCTAAGTCTCCCAATCAGGGCATTTGGTCTAGTGGTATGATTCTCGCTTAGGGTGCGAGAGGTCCCGAGTTCAATTCTCGGAATGCCCCCTTTTTATTTACATATGTTTTTGAGTAGGCACAAAGAGAAGCACTGCATTCTCAGACACGATATAATACTTGCAGTTGTTTCTCTTCCAACTGTCTTCTAAAAGAACAGGAGAAGATGCAAATCATAGTCTAAGTAGCTGGCTGTATAAGCCTTAGGTTGGGCTCCAAGACAATTTGTCACAAGGCAGTTAGCAGTTGTTTTGATTTCTCTGCCTTTCCACTAGTTAGCAAGCATCAGTCACAATTCTGAGATTGTGGTATTTGATCTTAAGTATGCCATATGAACTCTGTATTCTACAATGAAGTAAAAGTATTGGTTAATCAAATATGTTTTTTCAAATTGCATATATGAATAAGGATGGTGGTAATTGTTGTTCATGGTGCCTGCCACCCAAAAGTATCAAATTCTTCAAAACAATTGACGGACACATCTAATTAGAAAGTATCTTATTAGCATGTTTAGTTAAATAATAATAAGTGTCAGAGTTTGCATATGTATGTGTTGGATGAATAAATTGATACATCAACAGTTTCTGCTACAAGTATTTCAGTACCAAGTGACAACTTGCCACTGAAAATCCTGTAAAATAATATGTTGCAAGTCAAAGTTGGTCTTAAAATATAAAACCAGAGGGTTACATAAGTAATCTTCCATTGATATCTTGACTAGAAAATCAAGTTATATCTTCACTTATAATTGCCCATCCAGGTAAGCAAATCTGGTCATTTGTCTGCAATCGTATTGTAGGACTTTAGAGGATGTGACATACACAATTTTAACGAAACCTAAACATAGATTTAACTCACCCTTTCAACAGTGGGCATTTGGTCTAGTGGTATGATTCTCGCTTAGGGTGCGAGAGGTCCCGAGTTCAATTCTCGGAATGCCCCTATTTTTTTCAGTTTTCATGTATTTATGTTTTAATTGAATAAGGAAGATGAGTTTGAATTGTTGTCGATGCCTTGCACCCAAATACATTATTGATTCAGTGTAGGCCAGTTAGGAAATGAAAAGAAAAACTAAATGACGTCCACAAGTTGCTTCATTCAGCTTGGTTCAGTCTATAATCCAACTAACAAATAGATTTAAATATCTTGACTTTACTTCTTTTGATATAAAAGGCTTTATTATCCAGTCAACTACTGTATGAATATTGATGTAGTTTTTACAAGTAATTGTGAAGCAACAAACTTCTCTATCATTGATGCTCGACTTGTGAAATAACCTTGAAAGTACACATAATGTTTCAATTTGTAAAAAAGTAGAATGCTACCATTTACTGATGTCATGTGGTAAACAAAGTTAGATGTGCAAGTCAGAAGCAAAGCTTTAAGTTCAGAATCCACCCTAAAATAATTTCACCAAACCAATTTTTTAGTTTTTAATATAATTAGCAAACAACATAATTTTCACAAGAGGACACACATTTATTCTTGGAATGCCCTATATTTTAATGGCTTGGATGCTAATAAGCTTAACATGATTTGTTAACTTGTGTAATTAAATAGGAAGAAGCATCAGACTTATTTTTAACTTTTAGCCCTTCAAAGCCTGGGAAGCTAACATTCTTGACTTGTAAACTTGTTTCTGTTAAATAGCAATAAGCATCAGATGCTTCATGTGAGTGCATTAGAATGAATGCTAAGATACATTATTAGTTTTAACTGGAAGGGCTCGTTACCAAATCGCTACTTGCCCTTGAAAATGTAATATAATTATGTGTTGCAAGTCACAGTTTATCCTAAAATAAAAGACTGGAGGTGAATAAGGAAGCTCTTTGATACCTTGACTGATAACCAAATCTGGCCATTTCCCCTCCAATGTGGGCGTTTGGTCTAGTGGTATGATTCTAGCTTTGGGTGCGAGAGGTCCCGACTTCGATTCTCGGAATGCCCCTTTCTTTTTTCTTTATGCATGTTGCCTTCACGTTTGACAGAAGTTACTTGATTCTGTTTTGATTCATTAAGCTTGCAAAACTTCAGTTCTTTGTTTTATAAGCCATTCAATGACTGTATCAATGTTGAGATCAAGAAGCAACAAAATTCTCTTTTGGTGATGGATTTCAGCTACCTGAACTTGTTAAACAGTTCCATAAGTACAACTAAAGCTTCAACTTGTTGCAAGTTAGAGTGCCAACAATTTTACTTATGTCATGTGGTAGAAGTCAGATATACAAGTTAGAGGCAAAGTTTCAACTTCATAATACATCCTAAAAGTTTTCGCAAATCAATTTAATAGTTTCTAATATAACTATCAAACTATGAAATTTGCATGATAAGGTTTTTTGTCTAATGGTCTGACACTGGAAATGCCTACATTTTGATAATTTAGAAGTTTACAAGCTTGACTTGACTTCACTTGTTAATTACCTTTTTTTGAATGCCAATCTAAAGTAGTATAAATGGTGATAGAGTTTCCGGGGGAGATCATGAAGCACTAAAATTATGTTGTGTTCATTTGAAGGGATTTATTGTTGAGAGAGATTGGAGAGAAATGATTTGAGGGTGAGTTAGGTATTCAATTATAGGAATTTGAGAATGAAGAAAAGGAAAGAACATGGGAATTTCCTTATTTTCACATCTTTCCTTATGTGATTTGATTCGAAGAAGATTACCATTATGCTCGAATTCATTTATTCTTTTCTTAATTCACCTTAATTCATTAATAATGTTGTGATTATGATAATAATGTAAAAATATTACTTTTAAAATTATGCTTACATCAATAATTAATACTTGAAAATTCTAAATTGTTTATAAGAAAAGTTGAAGGAGTAAATATATTGTATTTTTATTAATATATATATCTATATATTTAATTTATTCATTCAAATATTTTTTATAAAATAAATCAACTTATTTAAATATAATTTTAAGTTACTTCTAGTATTAAGGCCATGTTCTTTTAAACATATTTACTTTTTAAAAGAGATAGAAAGTGAGAATTTGAAGATGTTCACGTTCCTTTTAATTGATTTGTATGCAATGGAAAGAGCGAAAATGCAGGATTACTAATTATTTTCATTTTCTCTCATGTAAAGAGATTAACAGGTAAAAGTTACACTTTTAAAAAAAAGACCCTAATTTAAAAGATAAAAAATGCTTTCAAATTAAATATTAATTATGTCACAAAGAAATAAAAAAATAACCTTATTTTTTCACAATAATCATTAATATATAAATATTTAATTTTTTTTTAAAAAAGAAAGGCATTATTTAAAAGTAAATATTAATTTTTTCAAAATTAATGAATAATAATGTTAAAAAAATTAACTCATCTAAAATTCATTTCATATTTTTAACAAGGGCAATTCAGTCAATTTTATTTTTTATCTATTAAATATTTTTTTTATCTATCACTTCCATCAAATCAGTCATAAATTTTCACAAACTTCATTCTCTAATTCACTCAAAAATCACATCCAAATCTCTTAAAAAAAACATCAATTTCACTCTCTAATTCTTTCAATTTCTTCCTCTCCCTCTCTCCCAAATCAATCTATCCAAAAGAACACCCTAAGGATAATTTGATAATTTTTTTTTCAATGAAACTTAATCTTTAATCTATCATATCAACCAAATTACTCAAATTTTATTTTTAAATCTATTCACTAATTTCCAAAATAAATTAAAAATAAAATAAAGAAACAATATAAACTTCATTATCTAATTCACTCAAATCCATCTTCTTTCTTTTCTAACATCTCTCTTTTCTAAAATCTAAATCGATCTTTAGAGCTATTGTAGCCAGCATGTATAAACAAACTTTTAAAAAATTATCACCTACAATGATGTAATTTCTACTTTACCATAATGGAAAGGTTTAAGCAAACTTTTGATTTTGTGACCATCATATCTGTTTATAGGTATTATTTATAGGTTTAAATATGTTTTCATCCATTTGAGTGAAATTTAGAATTAGACCATCTTCAAAATTTTTGACCAATTTAGTCCTACATATTTATAAATGTCACAAAATTTAATTCTTTTAACCAAATTTTGTTAAATTTATCTTATATTTCAAATGCATTTCATGATAGTATTTGGATTATGTACACCGTTTGACACATTTTCGCTTCAATGTTAACTCAAATATTATCATAAAACGTATTTGAAATATCAAATAAACCTTAACAAAATTTAGTTAGAAGGACTAAATTCACGTATTTATAAAGATAAATAACTAAATTAGTAAAAAGTTTCAAACAAAGACCTATTCTAAATTTCACTAAAACTTGAAGGACTAAAAATATATTTAATCCATAATTATATTGATATTTTACTTTATAAATTTTACTTTGATAGTAGTTAATAATTATAATTGTACCATTATATTAACATTCTTGATATAGGGATATTAATATACTATTATATATTTATTAATTTATTACTAAATAACTGTAGTAAATATAATAACTTAATAAATAAATTTATTTGTATGATTGCATATTAATAAGTTAACTACAAAATATTGCAGTATATATATATATATATATATTAGTGTAATGGTGTTGGTCTATCTTATTAATTATGTATAAAAGTGTAGTGGTGTCCAAATTTATTTTTCAATTTTTTTAATAAATATTTATAGATTAAAATTATTGTTTTATCAATTTTAATCTTTAAGTGACATTGTTTTAAAATTCAATTATTTTTTTATTTGACTTTTTTATTTAAATTTAACCATTTTATTACAAAAATAAATAAAAGTTAATTACAATAGTTATAAAAATTATTTTAATTTTATAATTATAATAATAACAATACTAATAAAATTTATTATTTTATGTGATTTTATTTCCCTTGTACTTAATAAGAATATATGTACATACTAATACTTTAAGGATAAAAGTAAATATATAATTTGCAATAATATAAATTGTATAATTTATAATATACTACTGATAGATATAATTTAGAGTAATAAATTATATATCATAAAAATTGAACTGCTTTAGTTTGGGTATTTAGTAACAAGTATACCGACTTTGTTTTGTTTTGTTATCTTTTGCCAATATTTTTAAATAAAGAACTTTAATCATAAAAGCGATCAGGTTAGGTCAGTTTAGGAGAAGAAAATTGAAAAAAATAGGGAAGGAGAGTTGAGTAGGGTGCGAGAGGTTCCGGTTCCTCCGCCGCACTTTTCGCTGTTTGACGATTTGGAAGCTGACAGGCTTCAAGGCTTCACTCCACTTGGTAAATGCTATAGTCAAATATCAACCAACAAGCTCCAGGTTTGATTTCTAATTTTACTGACGAACTTTACTTTTAATTCAATTTGTTAATTAATAATAAACATCAGAGGTTGCATGTGATTGTGCTGCGATGAATGAATCCATTCTTTAACTGCTTGCCACAGAAGATGTAATACAATAATTTGTTGTTGTAAGTCGTAGTTGATAATTAAAATATAAAACCAGAGACAATGGTACAGGTCCGATTATAAAGAAAAGCAGGTAAAGAATCTAAATTAGGAGAGGACCTCTCACACATTTAATGCTTAATAGTGCCATGAATTGAACTCCATTATCTCCAAAAACAGGGTATCTGTACGGAGAAAGTTTATACATTAAACCAGAATGGTAAATTAGTAAACACTCTTTGATAATTTGATTAGAAAAGCAGGTTGCCCTGATTTACAATTGCCTATCCAGGTAATATAGGAGTGAAGAGAACGTGGCATGCATATTCAATTCTAAAATAAAACTAACATATATTTGACTTTGCCCAAATTTTCCAGATGCGGGCATTTGGTCTAGTGGTATGATTCTCGCTTAGGGTGCGAGAGGTCCCGAGTTCAATTCTCGGAATGCCCCCCTCTCTTTTTTGTCATTGAGTAGGCAAAAGAAAAACTCTGCTTTATCAGACACGATAGAATACTTGCAGTTGCATTTTTTTCATAAAGAACAGGTGAAGATGAAAATCACAATCTTAGCAATCAGTTCTGTTTGTATTTTGTTTGACTGTTGATATGTCTTTTAACAGTTAAGCTTCATCAAGACACCGAGATTGTTATGATTTACCTATCTCCCCACATGTTAGCAAGCATCTGTTTTAATGCTTAGATTTTAGTATGGTATCTGATCTTAACTCTAAGTGTGCGCCCTGCGAACTATATATTCTACAAGCAATTAAAATATTTCTTAATGAACTAAATAAGGAAGGAGGTTGTTGCTGATGATGCATGACACCCTTAAATATCAAATTCTTATAAACAAATGTATCAGCACAATTATATCTGTAAATGTTTTGCACATGTAATTAGCAAGCATCTTAGTTTGTACATTACAAACACTCGGTGGGATATGTGATTAACCTTCATATCAAACACATGTGGTGTTCAATTTGATGTAAAAAAGAGAAAGCTGGCAATTTACTGATATTATTTGGTAAGAGTGAGATATGTAAGTTACACAAGAAGTTTTAATTTCAGAATCACCATAAAATAGTTTCAGCAATCAATTTTTTAGCTATTAACATAATTAGAAAAAACAACAAAAATTGCATCATAAGGCTTTTGATCTGGTTGTATTTCTTTCTTAGGATGTAAAAGGTCACAAGTTCATTCTTAAAGTCCCCTATGTTTTGATGATCTGAAAACTGACAAGCTGACCTGAGTTGTGAATTGGTTTACTTAAATACAAAAAGCATTATGACTAGTTAGTTTGTTTAGTGAATGCATTGAGATGAATGATGATGTGAAACTGATGGTTAACCCCCTAATAAGTGGATTGAATAGAGTTACTGAAGGAGACTTAATTACAAGAAATTAATAAGCTAGGTTGCATATAAGTAAGAATTGAGAGAATTAGTCATTTTGGGGAAAGAGGATTAGAACTGGGGAGAGCAAATCTCTCAAATAAAGTGTTCCTGTTTTCTTTCATTTATTATCCTTTTTTATAGATACATTAACAATTTTGATAACCAAAGTCTCTTTGATAACTTTGACTAGAAAAACAAGTTACCTTCTTGACCGACAACTGCCTGTCCAAGTAAGCAAAATAAGTCATTTGTGTGCAATCTTACTATATATTTGACTTAGCCTATTCTTGTTCAATGTGGGCATTTGGTCTAGTGGTATGATTCTCGCTTTGGGTGCGAGAGGTCCCGAGTTCGATTCTTGGAATGCCCCTAGTTTTAAGTTTTATAAACTTCTGTGGGCCTGTGTTATTTCTTTTTTTTTTTATTCATTGACTAGGAGTAGATTTGAATCAGACTTTTAAATTTGGCTGTACTAGCCTTCACAGCTGAGCACCAAGATAGCGCTTGCCATGGTATGTAGTGTTAAGTCTAAATATGCTATTTGAACTCCATATTATATAGTGAAGTAAAGATATTCTTAATTAACAATGTTATTTCCAATGGTAGAATAATTAGAGAGCTAGTTAGTTAAAGTGAGTTAGTTACAAGATATTAATAAGGTGGGTCTCCTATAAATAAGAAGAGTTGAGACTTAGTCATTTTGGTGAAAGAGGATTAGGACTACGGAAAGGCCTGAATCCCTTGATTATTCAGGGAAACTCAATAAATAAAGAAATTCTGTTTTTGTTTCATTTCTGATCCATTTCCTTTCAGCTTCATTAATAATTGTGACCAGAAGTTTTTCAGTATCAAATGTTGCAGTTCATAGTTTGTCTTAAAATATAAAATCAAAGGTCTAAATAACCAAGCTGGCTGACAGCTTGATTAAGAAAACAAGTTACCTTAACTGACAACAGAATTCAGAGAAAATGAGAAAAAGTAATTTGAAATTTTACTAAACTGTAAAAATGAATTGATTACATCCAGAGCTATTGAACTAACTCGTAGGAATAGCTTGGGCTACAAGCTAGACCTACACCAGCAAAGTACAGCTGTCATAACAGAATTATAATTGGCTGAACCAACTAACTCCAGCTGTCATAACAGAATTTAAACTGGTTAAACCAACTAACACTATCTGTCATAACAAGATAACAGCTGGATAACTAACTCTGACAAAGTGGTGGCTTAGAAATCTACATATACATGTAATTCTTGTGTGCAATCGAGAGGTGAAGACAATCTTAACAGCAAACCAGACATATATTTGACTTTGTCCTTTTATCATCAATGTGGGCATTTGGTCTAGTGGTATGATTCTTGCTTTGGGTGCAAGAGGTCCCGAGTTCGATTCTCGGAATGCCCCTTTTTTTTTTTATATCCTTCTATGCATGTATTGTTCTTATGCGTGTTTGTCATTAACTAGGCAAAAGGCATACACTGCATTCTCAGCCACAAAAAGAACACTAGCAATTGCATTTTTTCCACCAAAAGAACACTGAATTAGTCCTGACGATTTAGCTATTTTAGTCCTTGAGAATTGAGCACCAAGACAGACTCCCAAGAAGCACTTAGAGTTTCTTTGATTACTTATCTCTCCACTAATTTGAAAGCTGAGCCACAATACTGAGATTGTGGTATGTGACATATGAAGTCCGTAGTACATCATTTGAACTCTACATTCTAAAATGAAGTAATATTGCTAAGTCATCTATGTTATTTCAAATTGAAGAAGGAGGTTGTGAATTGTGGTCTTGTCCATGTGTCTAGCACCCAAAATCTTAAAAGAAATGTACGTGAATAAGTTGCACAAGTATTTATTTGTGTTCACTACGCATGTAGCATTAGCATGTACTAAGATGTGATATCAAATCATATGCTGTCTGTTTTGATGCTAAGCTAGTTAGAAAGGGAAACATTTTATTTGTTACCATTATTTCCATTCAGTTTGGTTCAGTCTGCACTGCAACATTGAAATAGATGCACACACTGCAAAACTTCATTTCTATTAAATGTTTTATAAGCCAAACACAACTTTATTACTGTTGGCGGAGTTTTAACCACAAATTATGTTTCATTCAACTAGTAATGAAAAAGAAAATGCTACCAATTTACTGATGACATGCGGTAAAACATCAGATGTACAAGCTAGAAACAAAGTTTTAACTTCAGAATTCTCCCTACAATAATTTCACTAAAACAATTCATTACTTTTTAATAGAACTAGCAAACAAAATTTGCATGATAATGCTTTTGGTCTAGTGGCATCTTTTATAATAAGTTTTTCTGACAACATTATTCTCGGAATCCCCTATATTTTTATGATTTATTACCTTACAATATTGACTTGCCTTGGTAATTAGTGTACATAAATACTAACAAGCAGAAGGTACTATTTCAAAATTTTAACCTTTTGAAGCTCTGACAAGTTCGATCTGTTAGTTTGTTTAGCTAAATAACAGTAGGTGTCAGATGCTCCATGTGAATGTGTTGGGATGAATTGTGCAATATTTCAGCCGGTTTGGCATGTGACGACTTGCAACAGAAAGAATATTATGTTGCAATGTGAACATTTGGTTCAGTGGTGTGATTCTCGCTTTGAATGTGAGAGGTCCGGAATTCAATTATCGGAATGCCCCTATTTTTTCAGTGTCTAAATTGTCCTCAGGTGTGTGATTTTCATCAACTAGGCAGAAATGCACTGCATTCTCAGCACTTGTTTTTCATATTTATCTGTTTCTATATTATTCTCTTGTGTGTTTGTCATTAACTATGCACAAAGCCTTGTTCTGTTTTCTCAGCCAGAAAATAAAAACTTTCTGTTTTTGTTTCTTCCACCAAAAGATCAGGAGAAGATGTGAATCAGTCCTCACTATTTGGCTGCATTAGCCTTCACGGTTAAGCTCGAAAACTGCTTGTCTTGCCATAAGACACTTACTAGTTTATTTTATTTCTGTTCCTCTTCACAGGTTTACCAGCATCAGTCACACACTGAAAGTGTGGAAGGCTATCTCTAAGTAGTTTTGCAAATGAACTGTTATTTCAAACTGAATTGGGAAAGGAAGCTAAATGAACACATTGTTATTCAAATCTATTATACATGCAATATAACTATGAACACAAGTGTCTTAACTTATAATTTACAGCACTAAATGTAATTTATGACAACGTCCATATCAAATCACATGTCTGGTTTAGTATAAGCTAGACAAAAAAGGGAAAAGAAAACTAGTATCACACTAACACAAGTCAAATCTATCAGATTAGTTTGTCTATAATATAAGGTACAAATATTTTTAGGGCAAAACTTGAGCATCAGTTTATTGAAGTGGAATTCACAAGTCAATCAACAACTGTATCAATGCTAGTTTTTACAGGAGATCATGAGGCAACAAACGTCTCCATCATTCACGGATTCCAGTCCCCTCCTGCACATATGAAACAGACATTGAAGTACAAACTTTCGGAAAGCTAAATCATTTAAAGAGATTATGAAACCACGTTAGCAGTTGCAGACAAAATAAAGCATATATTACTTGGTGGCTATCCATAAATAACGAAAGAAGAAATGATAATGAATTTGCAGCTACATTTCTCTTGCATGGTGTTATTTGACTGTTAATTTAATTTTGACTTTATCATTTGGGAAATGTTTAAGCAAACTTTTTGCGTTAACCAGCATTATACTCAACTTGGGTACTTACATCTGAATATCTAATACACCTAGACAAGATACTTACATCTGGTCTGTCAAGTCTTGCTTGGACAATGCCCCAGGTTTGTTAAACCTTATTACACAAAATCAGCATGGGAATCCCATTTAAAGAAAGTATGTTCAAGTCATGAAGTTCATTTCTAGAGACAAGTAAATTTTCATAATCAGCTATGTCAACAACATAACTGCAAGCTCCACCGTAGTGTGAAGTTGAAAACTTGTGTTTCCTTAGATGGAAACAACAAAGGCTCACGTAGATACACTCTTGCAATCCTGGTTTCACTGAAGTTCAATTCCTGTAGTTTTCAATTGTAAATTTATCAACACATTACCCTAATAATTTTAACTTTTCACATTGTTGCAATTAATTCCCCGTGTTATTATGATTTAAGCTACTTGAGGCACATTATTCTCTGTGGAATTGCGGATAAAGAAGAAATATCTTTGACAAGGGAGACAGATCTTGTCCTTCCAGAGGAAGAAATACTACAGGAACGTGATTTCATGTCTTACAAGAATCTTTGGTTTGGTTAGTAATCTGATCTGGGAGGGGTATTCTTTATAGCATTTTGATAAAGAATCTAATTCTGAATTAGATTCAGTTATTTTATCTAGAAGAAAATTGTATGCTACTGATTTTTCTTTCAGACTAACGAGTACTCCCTATGTTAAATGGTAAGTCTTTGGAAGGTATTGTGTTGTGATGCTAACATTAGTTGGAACTTGTAAATGTGGTCTTGACTTCATGACCATGTTCTAAGTAATTAGCTATGCTATTTCTGTGGCATATTTTTCTTAAGATCAGGTGCGAGAAATCTTTTTGAAGAGAAGTACACTGAAGTATTTGAAGTGTGACGAATTTTTTTTTTTTTTTTTTTTAACCGGTTGGTTTACGTGCAATTATAATTTTATATAGAACTCAATTACAGACCAATTATACTTGTAGACACATCATGTCTATTGAAGATATTTATATTATTCGTGGAACATTAATTAGTTTCAATATATTGTGGTTGTCTACTCACTGTAATTTTCCTACATCCCATTACCTTTTGCCACTTCATAGAGGAACACACAAAACGTAACTTCTCTATAATTAGCAAAATTTTCCCCGTTTAAGCATGTAACCATTTTTATATGGTATTTTATGAAGTTTTAAGGTCTTGCGCAGAAATTTTTATAGAGCATGTGGTATTTTTATTTGGTCTGGAATAAAATTTTGCTTTGAATAATGGAGTTTTTTAAATCAAGTGTCTCTTGTTTAGGATCTAATTTGCATGTGAGACTGTAGGTTCAGTATTTTTTCTGCAGAGAAAAACATGTGGCCCATGTCAGCAAGAATTAAATAGAATATGCACTATCAACCTTAATATGGTATTTTGCTTAAATAACATTCATCGGCTAGTTTAATCAAATTGATTCTTCGATCATGTTCTGATACATAAGTAGATAAGAAAGAATTGTATTAACTTAAAGATTTAACAAAGAATGAAAGAAAGAAACAAATATCTACACTTTTATGCTAGCTCAAATAACTGAATCTCATTCCGTTTCTTTATCAAAATATACTGAAGCATCCTCCTTCCAAATCAGGTTATCATAACCAAAGATTCTTGCAAAACATGAAACCAATTGTTCCTGTACTATTTCTCCCTCGGGAAGGACAACATCTGTCTCCCTTTTCAAAGATGTTACTTCTTTATCCGCAATTCCACAAGGAACAATGTGCCTGAAGTAGCTTAAATCGGGATCAATGTTAAATGCCATCCCATGAGAAGTGATTCCACCCGATATCCGAACGCCAATGGCACCTATCTTTCTTTCTCCAACCCATACCCCAGTTTCACCACTTTGTCCAGGACAAGCTTTCACGCCATACATAGCAGCCAGTTCAATCATGGTTGATTCGATTTTCTCCACAAAACTCCGAGCACCAAGCCCAATCTCACGAAGTGATAGGATAGGATACAAAATGGCTTGACGTGGACCATGAAATGTAATGTCTCCTCCCCTTTGTGTGTAGTGAAGTTCAGCTCCAATTGTTTCCAACTCTGACTGGGGGATTAACAAATTATGAACAGTTTGCCTTTTGCCCACAGTGTATGTAGGGGGGTGTTGCAAAGACAGAAGAGTATCACGTCTCCTATGAAGCTTTCTATCCAAGGCCAGTTTTTCCTGCAGTTTCAATGCATCAATGTAGTTGACAACTCCTAGTTTCCAGACCTCAAGGCTTCGCAAACCCCTCATTCCCTATTCTTATGCCAAGAAAGATAGGAAGACAGTGAAAAGCAAGAAAGAGAGTGAGCATTATCACAAACAGGGGATAGGTAACATTAACTAAATTGAAATTTTAGCCTGATGTCATCAAAGGTGCAAAGAAATGCCTATTTGGGTACCAAAAATTCGATTCTCATTCATTCGAGAAACACCAATCACAGGAGAAATAAAAGTGAAGGAGAAACATCAATAAATAAAAGAAAATTACCAGAATGGTTGAGGAATTAGAACGACAAATATTGCTCTTTGATATCTCAAATATCATAATTTCATTTCTCCAACGGTTCATCCAAACTAAAATTACTGCCAAAGGTTATAGATATTTTTCAAAAGATTCAAACTAGAGGTAGTTCTGTCTCAAACTGCCATACTGCCATGCTCTGATATTTATCGCTCGCTCCCCATCATCTAACATCAACATCTTTTGGGTGAAGGGAGGTTCTTGTTGGGCCAACAAGAACTGTGTGACCTCTCAATTCATACAATTACTGTTGATTCAAGGTAAACTATGTTTGTTCATTCATACAATTACTGGTATAAAAACGAAAAGATTACTACCTATCTTCACACCGCAACTAAATTTCTATTTGGATTTTAACTATTTTGTGTTATTAAACTCTCTCGTAGATAATCATTTAGAAGATATAAGTTACATGTTCATTTATTGTATATATTTTTATACAAGTTGATATCAACATGTGACAAATTTGTGCATAAACATAAGCATGCTCATTAATAAAGGTATCTAGTATTTCTTACTGGAATTGCATTATTCATAAGGAAACTATCTATTTGAAACTAGACCTTATCTATGCATTTTAATTAGTATAATTAGCCCCATTATACTTGATTTCTTATGTAACTAAGTCATTTTCAAAATTGTCTACAAAAAAACCTGCATTACACACGATGGGGATTTGCGTGCTAGGAAAGAGATCACCGGAGTATAGCACAATATGTTTCATTGTTTTATAAAGCTAGTCTTTTCCAATCTAAATCTTCACATTTTTAACTTCATATATTTATTACTTAAGGTCATCCTGATTTATATGGAAATCTAGTGACTAATAACTAATACATAACAATAAACAGAAAAATCTTGTTAATTACAAAGGCAACCATGGACATACAATTCCAGAAAATTGAATTGACAACTTGAATCGAAAAAATAAAGTCCGAGCCACATTCAATTTGCCTCCCCGCACAATAATATGGATGGAGGATTTCTTGTTCTGCTAAAGAATTAGTAAAAGCAAGTTCTTTCGCATTGTCAAACCTAAAACACTTAACCTGGTTCCAAACTGAGTTTGATAGAAAAAATGTTTTAAAATATTAGCGATTACAGGTTCATGAATGAGCAAAAATATCAAATAGAAGACTCCCAAATCTTAATATAATAGATCAAACAGAATTGAGACACATTCTTAAGTGAAAGATAATCTTCTAAACAAATTTGACAATTGAAAGTAGAAAAAATAATGTGGAATATCAGAAGGAATGTCATTATTCAAAAGTCGAATGACTTTATCCAATACATGTCCAAATCTTAAATGTCGAACACAGGCTTTCTCACAAGAATTGCAGTATTGTACTAGTGTTAAAGGAAAGGGAGTTACAATTATTTTGAGAAAAAAACTGGAAGAGACAACACATACAATCTTTCAATAAAATTACCACCGACGGTCTTCCTAAAGTGAAACATCTCTCGAATATAAAACATTATTTTTAACAAAGGTGATTGACAAATCACTATGGGCCAATAAAGCACTAACAGAACAAACTAAAATCGAATTGAAGTACATACAAAACATTATAAAGCACACATGTAAGAGAAAGTTGAACAAGTGCAACAGCTGCTACGAGAATAACAATGTTAATTGGGTAACACAAGGTTTTCTTATTGACATGTCTATAAGATTGAAAACATAAGTATTGACACCTGAATTAACAATTCATTTAAATTTAGACAAATGATTGATAAAAATATCATAAAAAACTAAATCATCAAAAAATGCCTAATATCTAGATCATCTCACAAAGAACAATCGCTTATTAGAGTTTTCATCTATGACATACATGAAACTAAAAAATATTGAAATGAATGTGGAAAAATCACTTGTGATACATATTAAGGTATTGGAACTTACTTCTCCAGGCGAATGTAGAATCACATTCTCTTACGAGCATTACCGCCGAGGACATGGGAATCTAGGGACCCGACACTATATAGCACGATAAACTTAAATATTGACTATGATAAATTTTGAATGGCTCTAATATCATATTAGATTCTATTCTAACAATTGACTAAAGGAAACATAATTAAAACAACACCACCCAGATAAACAAGTTGACCTCAAAAAACTAACCTTGAAAGCACCGGATACGAGAGCAGAAGCGTCAGGCGACTGTCTTCTTTAGCAATTATTGAACGAACAATACCTAAAAGAAAAACGAATTTTAGCGAAGCGTTGTTTATAATTCGAATGTAAGTAGACATCGAAAGGACAAACAAACATACAGAGCAAGAAAAAATGCTATTAATACCAACCAAAATAAAACAGAGTGGCCCAAGATGCAGTGTCTGATAACGAAGAGTGTGAGAGCAAAGGGTTTGAGAGCGACGGCTTCAGAACAAAGGGGCTGAGAGAGAGTGCTGGATTTCAGAGCAAAGGCTTGAGTGGCTGAATAACAGTCCTTCGAAGATTGGTTCATTGCTCCTTCATTGCAATATATTGTTTTCAGACACTCATTTCTTATTTTTGTAGGTAGCGCCTTGTGAACTATAGATTTTGCTAACATTTTCAGGTACTCTTATAAATTATATTTACTATAAAATTAAAATATAACACTTTTTATTATATACAAATCTTTCCTCATATCGTAAGATTTTTATCAGTAATAGATTTTGTATTTAAGATTTTTATTAAGATACTATAAATTTTAGGTCTTGAAATTAAAAATTTTATGTGTATCATAGAAATTAAAACTCCTTATATATATATATATATATATATATATATATATATATATATATATATATATATATATTTATATCATTTGTGCTTACTTTTGTTAGGAATGATAATAAAGTGAGATAAGCGAGTTGGGTATTTCATTTTCATCCATCCCTTTTATCAAAATATGAAATGATTAAGTATTCAATGTAAATTAAATAATCTCATGTCAACACTTACGATGATAAAAAGTTTAATCTCATCCATAATAATTATATTATGTAATGCGGAAGAAAAAGGGGTTAGGTTTTTTGTGAGTGAATAGACTTAGATTAATGTTATACGTGGAATGTCTTTTTCAATGTGGGCATTTGGTCTAGTGGTATGATTCTCGCTTTGGGTGCGAGAGGTCCCGAGTTCGATTCTCGGAATGCCCCTTATCTTTTTTTTCTTCCTTCCATGACACACTTAGCAGATGATTTGAATTTTGCATCTCTCCACAAGTTTGTAAGTATCATTCTCAATCTTGAAACAAAGTATAAACACAAATGTTTATTCGAATCCCTTACACATGCAGCATTAGCAATGGTCTTAACTTATAATTTAGAACACTCAGATGCAATCTGTAACAACGTACGTGTGAAATCACATGTTGTCTGGTTTGATGTAAGCTTGTATCAGACCAACAGAAGTCACTTCAATCAGATAGGTTCGTCTTTAATACAACGTACAAATAGACTTATAGGGCAAAACTCGAGCTTCTGTTTATTGATTTAGAATTTCTTACAAGCCAATCAACAACTGTATCAATGCTGGTGGAGTTCTTACACGAGATCATGGTGCAACAAACTTCTCTACCAGTGATGGACATCAGTCCCCTGCACATACCAAACAAACATCGAAAGTACAACTACATTCTGAAAGATAAATCATTTGGGAAAGATGATCAGAATAAAGCAGTTACCATAATTATCTTGCATCAAGTGATTTTAATTATAATTTAATTTTGACTCTATCAATTGGGAAATGTTTAAGCAAAGCTTTGAGTTAATCAGCATTATCTAATACAAGATACTTACATCTGAACTGCCAGGTCTTGCTTGGACAATGCCCCAGGTTTGTCAATCTTATTACCCAAAATTAAAATGGGAATTCCATTTAAAGAAGGTTTGCTCAACAAGTCATGAAGTTCATCTCTAGAGACGGGTAAATTTTCATAATCAGCTGCGTCAACAACATAACTGCAAGTTCCTCCACAAAATAAATTATATCAATCATAAGTTAAGATTTTGACCGAATACATAATCTAAAAAAAAAAAAATTGATGCAGTATGAAGGGAAAAAAGAGTGTGAAGTTCATACTTTTCAATCGTAAATTTGTAATCTCATTACCATGATGTTAAGGGGAGAAAGACATAGGAAACATTTAATTAGATTATAAAAAGCGATACTTCAGTGACTGATGCAAAGGTTGTGTTACGTGTTTCAAAGTTTTTAGAAGGCATACACAATTGCTGAAACAGCACGACAGTATCTCTCCCACATGCTGCGAAACCTTGGTTGACCTCCAAGGTCCCATAGCTTTATTGTCACATTCCCTTTAGTTATCTTTTTCATATTAAATCCTACCTGTAGGTAAATTTGCAGGCACAAAATTAACCTCAAATTTGTGGAAATTGACAACACGAAGTATACATCAGAATTAATTTTCAGTGATTTAATTACCGTAGGAATCATCACTTCACTATATCCACCAGTCTTCGTCAAAATCAAACATACACCAGGCATCAGCAAGTAGGAAAAGAACAAACGAAATGGAAAACTGATAATATTAATGTTTTCTGTTACATACTGCAATAACGTTTATAAGTGACGTTTTCCCAGCATCCTGAAGACCAACCAGAGATAACTCCATTTCTTGCTTGAAAAAGAGACTATATCATTGGAAACAAGAGAAAGAAAAAATGAAACATTTAAAAACTCCACAATGAAGGGCAATCCTATTGAAGGAAATATCTAAAACAAAAATGAATGAAGGAGTTTTTCAGTTGAAAGGGAAGAGCTGCATCATATGTATATACTGCATTATATACGCAGTATGTACTTAAAAATACTAACTAATCACAACTTCACAAGCAAAAGAATAGAAGTATGATCAGCCTTCAATTTTGTGACAGATATTGAGCAAAACCAGAAAAAGAAGAAGAAAGAGAAAAATACTGGTAGCAAGTTTCACCTGCATAACCAATTGACGAAGGCTCCCCATATCCCCAACCCCATCAATTCAACAGAAACACTTCCCTTTTTCAATTTCTACAGAAACACTTTCCTTTATAAAGTTCTACAACACCACTGATTTTTTTTCTTTTTTTTTTTTTCTTTCTGTTCCCTTGTT
>Ga0214542_1000593_pt1 | contig 67005 bp, 28 predicted proteins | sample CNSS1metaG_FD_160096 | JGI IMG/M metagenome (GOLD analysis project Ga0214542, IMG submission 160096) | Root nodule microbial communities from cowpea collected in UCLA plant growth center, Los Angeles, California, USA - CNSS1 | ecosystem: Host-associated > Plants > Roots > Nodule | place: USA...
AGTGGTGCTCCCCTCGAGTTAGTGTCGTCGTCGACCCCGTGTCCGCAACATCGCTCGCGCAAGGCACCAGGTGGAGGAGCTCCTCGGTGGCGCCTGACTTGCTGAGGAGGACGAAGGGGCGGAATTTTGAACAGAGGCGCTGCTGGCGCGGGGACTTGAACAGAGGCTGTGACGCGGGGAGGAAGAAGGGTTCGCGAATTTCGAACCCTAAATAAACCATATGGCTTCGGTTGTTAGAGGAACCGAAGCCATTGACCCCCTTTTGGCATCGGATCTTCTTGGACCGAGGCCTATACCCCTCTTTGGCACCGGTTTTGAGCGAACCGGGGCCTATACCCTCTTTGGCTTCGGGTATTTGGAGAACCGAGGCCTAAAACTTGGCTCTAATTGCAAAAATGTCATCGCGCCATTATATGCTTCGGTTCCTAGCCAACCGAAACATATAAGGCGAGATAAAATGGACATTCTGCACTAGTGAGTAGTGGTATATATATATAATTTTAATAGAGGCAATATCATACAAAGAATAAAAATATAAAAAACTAACAATTATTACACTCTAAACCAGTATAAAACATAAAGTTAATTTGACAATATTTTTTCTTATGTTATGATTCTTACAAATTTATCTTATATCTGCAGAAAACATTATCTAATAACATGTATTCATGCATGGCTGTAGCAAACTAATATACGTCAGATTTATACAATTGTAACGGAATGATTACAGCCATATATTTTCTATTTAAACTACATTTTTTGTGCTGTAGATTGTCCATATTAAACTGAATGAATTATTTTCCTACAAAAAAGAAGAAGAAATCAGCAAATACTTAATGGGCCAGAGTATGAAAAAATTGCACTAAACTAGTGAAAATCTCGCCATCACCACCCTTATTTTTTTTAACAGATATACAAAGAGATCTTAGTTTAGCTTGGACAAATTGCGAAAAAATTAAACAAAAATAGTAAATTTAATTTGAAGTGATAATTTCCACTGGAAAAGGGTTAAGCAGCTGCGTTTGCTGCCATTTTTTGAGCTCATCAACTGATACTTTATTTATGAACGAAAGTCAAGGATGGATAAAGAGCCACTAATTTTCATCCACTTTAAGATAAATTGTCGGCAGTTAAATTTGTTATTAGTAATCTCATCGTATCTGGAAATGTACCACCATTGTAAAAGCCATTGTGGAATCTGTGTGAAGAGTCAACTACTACCTAATAAAAAGTTATCGGTAACCAGAGAAAAATATACAATGACGCAAGGCATTGGTAAATTTTGCATGATTAAAAAACTTATACTTAACAGTTTAAAATATATTATGAGATGTAAAGTTTTTTATAAAGGTATGTTGATGGAAAATGTATTATATTATTAGCGAAAAAGGAATGGAATGGAAAAATGTGGTTGTCGATTTTCCAAAAGTGTTTGAATGTTTTGGGCAAGTGATGGATGGTAGTACCACGGATATGAGAGTGAAAGAGAGATCTGAACTACGTGAATTAATGGCACGCGCTGTGGCTTCCACTATAAATACTGCTTCCTGCTGGCTTTCAAATCGCAAGCGGCACAAACATTTCTAATTTGAGTTTGTGTGAGTGATAGTTCAGAGATCGATATGGATAAATTACGTAAGAGTGTTGGAACACTTAGTTTGTTCATTTTGCTTGTCATAGTGACAGCTGAATGTAGAAAAATCAAAGATGATGAATTGCCTGGAGGCTTTGAAGGTGGTGGTTTTGGCGATGGTGAAGGTGGGCCTGGTGGTGGCATAGGAGGAGTAGTTGGTGGAGATGACGGGGCAGAAGGTGGTGCTGGTGGAGGCGGTAAAGGAGGACATGAAGTTGCAGGCGGTGGAGTTGGAGGAGGTGCTGGAGGAGACCCAGGAAGTGGATCTGGTGGTGTTGGAGGTGGAGTTGGTAATGGCGATGGCGTTGGAGGTGGTATGGGAAGTGGTGTTGGAGGTGGAGTTGGTAATGGCGGCGGCGTTGGAGGTGGACACAAAGGTGGAGTTGGAGGGGGTGGAGCCGGGGGCGGTGCCGTTGGTGGTAAAGGAGGAGGTGTAGTAGGAGTTGGTGCTGGTGGGGGTTTAGGAGGAGGTAGTGGTGCTGGAGGTGCCGGAGGAGAAGCTGGCCATGGACATGGTGGTGGTGTTGGAGGAGGAAGTGGTAGGGTTGGAGGAGATGGTGGAGCTGGTGGTGCCCCAGGCGGCGATGGAGGTGTTGGCGGCGTTGGAGGAGGAGGTGATGCTGGTGGGGGCTCATCAGGAGGTGGTGCTGATGGAGGCTCAGGTGTGGGAGGAGGAGCTGGTGGTGGCATTGGAGGAGGAAGTGGTGGAGGCTGTGAAGGAGAAGCTGAAGGTGGTGCTGGTTGGGACTTTGGAGGCATTGGAGTTGGTAGTGGTCATGCAGGTAGCGACGGAGAAATTGGTGGTGGGTATTAATCATGCATGGATGTAGCATGCAATAATATATAGTAGTATATTAATTAAATAAATTACTGAATTTTGTGATATGATGCTCATCCATGTATGGATGCAAATAAATATAGATAGTGCTATAATTAGCGAAATATATTTGAGTTTATAATTTGAGTGACACATATATTTAGCCTTGTTAATAAATTTGTTTAATCTATATTAATTAGGAGCTAGGAATGGTACTTTTCTTTCTGGAAAAGTGATTTTCGAAGAAATATAATAATTACAAAATAAATTTCAGTATCTATAAAAAACCAAAATAGGAGATGTAAAACTGAGTGTGAAATGGTAATAAAAATAAATGTGATGTAAAAATATCGGTATCTAATATTTTAAGAGATAAATATATTTTTGCTCTTAAGTGAAAATTGAAACTTTAGATAAATTTAATTTTTTATTTTTTATCATAAATTTAGTATTTTTAATTAAATTATGTTAAGTTTATTTGATAATATGATAACATTAAAATAAAAATGCGTATCAATCGCTCACATGTTAACTAATTTTGTTAAAATAACTAAATACACACATTTTTAAAGTTAAAAAATTAAATTGGACTAAAATTTTGAAGATGAATTAATTTTAATTTTTAATAAAATTTAAAGAAAAAAAAACATATTTAATCCATATTTTAGTTTTAACACATACAAATTTTATATACTTATGAAAAGACTTTCTCAAAACTCCTATAAAGATGATCAACATAAAAATTTATTATTAGTTAGTTATGATGGAGAATATATCATTCTTAATTCATTTTTTAAAAACAACACCATTTTGATTAAACTAACACAATATTTTGACTAAATTTGTATAATTATGAATTAAATCTAAATAAATAATATCAAAAATGGTTTATGCTAATATTACATGTATCAAGCGCGTGTATGATAAAATGTTTTGCGAATTAAGAGGGTTACAACCATACTGGCAACCAATTTTTGCCATCAATATAATCAATAGATAAAAATTGCTCAACGTCTTTCTTAGTTAGCTGCATCGACCAAGGAGCACGTCCCTCCCTCACAGCACCAGGTCCACGGCAATTGTACTCCCCATGGACTATGTTTCTACAGTTTCCATTAATTACCACAATTAATCAATATTCTAATCAACAAATATAATTAATTAAGCTAAATGGATGAGTTTTTCTTACTTTGTGCTACCAGAATGGCTCCAATTGGTCCACCCCGCAGGGACAATGGTCTTGGACAGATATGTCTCAGAAAAAATAACCCTAGAATAAGGACCCTTGGCCCTTCCTAGGTAAACTGCACCAGTGCCATAAACCATGCCTTTGATGAAGATATATCCATTCAGCTCTTCTGCATTTTCCCTATTATGAGCCGTGATTGAACCTTGAACCGTTAACCTTTTATCATCCACCACAAATATTTCAGGGTGCTGCATCAAAATCGATTTAATCACTGCATCGTTCAACGTTATATAACAAAAGCATGCATGGTACATGGTACATGGTACACACTTACATAGAAGATTGTTCTGGCACGACCAAATATGAAATCAATTGAGCCTTGAATGTAGCAATTAGCATAGTAGTGTCTACCTTTTTGATCAAACAGAGTGTTGTGAGTACTGTAAAATGAACAATGATAAAATGCTACTTTTTCTGCTGCCACATACACTGCCACCGATTGGTTTTGCGAGGTATAAGCACGCCCCGTAGGTGCCTCATTCTGCAATCAAAGGAACCACTCAACAATTTTACTTCTGATTACAACAACTGAATCGAAGTTTTAAGGATGTTTAACAAGAATTGACCTGGAAGCTAATCCCAAAGACAATGACGTCATGTGCTTCGATTCTGACGGTGGCAGAAGCCACGTTGTCTGTAGAGCTCTGAGACCAAGTTATGCCGGTTCTTCCTCGCCCATTCCCTCTCAGGAATATATAAGGCTTATTAGATCGTATGCGCACTTTTTCTCTTCACATTATCAAAATGAAAACAAAATTTAACGAGTTTATATTAATAATCTTTTGTTATGGCTAGGTTATAACAAGTGCGAGCAAAGAATATATAAATTTTTTACCTGTATACTCCTTTTCTGATATGAACAATTACCCACTGAGAATTATCTTCAGGAATGGAATCTATGGCAGCTTGTACACTTGTGAAATCCCCGTTGCCATTGATGTCTACTTTGATGGTACGATTAATTCCTAACTTTTGCGTCAACATAGGAGAGTCAGCGATAGTTTCTGCATGGTTGGTGGCAAGGGCAGAATGTGAGATGCAAAAAATGAGAATAGCAGAAAGAAGAAAAGAAGAAGATGAAGGAAGATTAGGCATGTCTTAAGGAAGAGAATGTGAAGTGGTGGCTTTTGTGTGAGGCATGAAGATGGGGAAATGGAAGGGTCTTATAGAGTGCCCACACCGTTCTTTAATTTTGGAGATAAACCTAAAATTCAGCGTTAGTGAATGAAGGGACACAATGCTTTTCAAGTAATATTGTCTATATATTACAGGACGTCCTTAACTTCCTTTAATGAATTTAGTTGCATAAGCCAAGTGGTTAGTTACTATAATATATGTATATTCACACATATATATATATATTTTATATATTTTTTTAAAAAAATATATATATATATATATATATATATATATATATATATATATATGTTTCCTTCTATTTTACTAATATTAGTAAACAAATTATAAACATCTTTAATGTTTCACATATGATTGTAGCGTCGTACTCATAATTTATGGCATATGAAGACGTGAATCTTACAAACTTCATCTTCTTAGTAATTCTGTGGTGAGATAAAAAAAAAGTTTCACTTCTTTAAAATGCAACTCATGGTTATATTCAACAATAAACTTAACATGTCATTTATATGAGAATATATATAAAAACATTTTTTATGTCCAATTATGAGTTTCAATCATCAATGTCATCGGTCCTTTGATATATAAACAATATTTTGAGTGATTGTCTTCTTTTACAATGGTAAAATAAATCATTCATTCTAACCGGCTTTTTTTTTTTTTTATCAAAACAAACTTTTCAAACTAAAAACTTGAGAAATTTTGTATTTGTAGGCGTTTTGACAATGTATTTAATGTATTTGACCGCACTCCTCTTTCACGAAGTTATTTAAAAAAAAAAATTAAGAAATCGGTTAAGGGGAGGACAATTCATCTTTAATGTCGTTCTTCTCCATCACGACTTAACCTAGTTTTTCAAAAACAAATTCAACCATCCATTTTTTACAAAAACATGGTCAAAACGATTAAGGAATACAAATTTGCCAAAAACTCGTCTCTTAACAAATATTTGATAAAATTCTAAAGTTTTTTTTTTTTTTCATTTGATAAGTATTGATTGACCAACAAAATCATATAGTGAAGCATTAGAATGATTTTTTCAATTATTTAAATACTGTATCCAAATTATTCAAAAAATATTTTATTGTTCTAATAGTAACTTATTTAAATTAATCGGAACTTCAAATGACTATTGTAACTTTAAAGACATGATATTGTTTTTTATGTATACTTAATAACAAACTATCTATTAATTTTTTAAATACTTTATTAATATTATTTAGATACCAAATAGTCTAGGACAAAATACTTAACATTCCATTTTTGTTTTATATAAAGTTCTAATCTCTTCAAAAGTGATAAACGTTAAAATGTTTCATAATTTTTTTTACATAAAATTAATTCTTAATCTCTTGAAAAATTAATGTTTCATCATAATAAGTATTTAATAAAAGACAAGTTATGCTTTTTTTTTTTCTCTTTATTGTAGCTAAAATTCATATTTAAATTGTAAGATTATAAGATTTTATGAATTGTATATGATTTATTTAGAACCTATACATAATTGTAACATAATAAGATTGGATTATCAAACAAGTAAATAGTTTTTTTTTTCACCACTAGTTCAACTTCTTACGTTTATTAAGTTCAAATAAAACCTAAACATAATAAAAATTTAATGCGAATATTATGTATATTATTTGTCACAACATCATCTAACTAAAAGTAAATACAACTAAAACTCATCCTTTTATTTTGTGTGGTTAATCTAATTAAAATTTAATACAATTAAAAATTTATCTTATTGCCATTGTCAACAACATCTACCAACATTCACTTAAATGAAAATAAAATTTCATTAAAATTAATAAATGAGATTTTTATTAAAACAAAATTCAAATCTCTTGAAGGACATTCTTTTATACCATAAACCTTCTTGACCGAATTTCAAACAATTAAAACAAAGTCCAATTAATAGAGTGTGTAACACTGTGTGTTGCACTTGAGAGTAAAATTGTTAGTAATATCAATCGATCATTATCGAATTTAAGAATTAACTTTTACAATAAAAAAAAAGTATTTTCCTTTCTTTCTCTATATCTACATGTGAAGATTTTTTTTTTTTCAGAAATGCTAAGATGAGTTTAAACCCGTGAGCTAACCCGACTCACTACGGGTTCGAGTTGGGCTGGATTGAGAAAAATTCAGTTTTTTAAAAAATGGGTTGAATTCAACTCGACTTACTTAATCTACGGGTTAAACGAGTTTGAGCCGGATTGAAGGTGAGTTGACACACTTAACTCACAAACATTTTTTACAATTCTTTTAATAATTATTTACTAATCATAATCATATAGGTTCACAATTTCATATATTTTTAAATACTAAAATGTTGTTTAATAATATTTAAATTGTTTAAATGTTTAATTAATTTAATTGTCAAGTTATATACATTGATACTTTAATCTTTAACCATAATCTTTATAGTAAATTATTCAAACAGCCGTCTTATAAACAAATTTTTCTAATTAGCATGACAAAAATGTGTAATTTTTTATTTATATTTTGTTGAATAGCATGATAGAAAATATGTAATATTAACCATGTTTTCTTGGACTATATGAACACTTTCTTAGAAACAATTCATCACGGTGAGCATAATGAAGACATTGGTTATTGACTTTACTGGGATTATCCTTGTGTGTTACTTAAAAAATTATTTAAATATTTGAATACTTAAAAATAAATACAAAAATAAGTTTTTTTATATGGGTTGGTGAGCTAACTCACTTAACTCACCAACTTGTGAAGAGTTGAGCTGAGTTGTAAAGTTTTTGGTTCACCATAAATTAAATCTGATTGGATTCACTATTTTTTAATCCGGCTCGTGATGAGTTAGTCCATATAAATAGGATTGACTCACTTTTAACCTGTCTAATCTTTTTATTATAAATAATTGTTTTCTTTTAGTTCTGCAAGTTTTCAAACGACTACCACTCCTTTTACATTATATGTAATATATATATTTTTTGAAAGGTGTCAACTATTCTTCTAGTGCAGGTGGAATCCTAAATCTCACTGGAAAAGTCTTTGTGAGTTTTCTGCTTCAACAATAAGAGAGCTACTGTTTAAGCTCCAACTTGAATGAAATAACAACATTGTGTTTACGATTTTGAAGGGTGACAGAATCAACTTCGATGCACTGTTAGATAATTTTGCCAACACCAGACAAGACATAATTTCTAGCATTGGTGTTCCTGCAACTCTCAGTCTATTCAACAGGTCCATATTTACAGTAACAATGGGTTCCAACGATTTCATCAACAACTATTTAGCACCAGCAGTCCTAATTGACGAGATGAATTTGGCATCTCCAGAACTCTTTGTGACCATCTTAGTGTCAAAGTTCAGGGAACAACTCACTGTAATGTTCAATGTTCCTCAGAAAAAGACCTTAATTCTCGATATGTAGGACCTATTGGATATGTACCAAGTCAGAGGGACAGAAACCCAGCTGCGGGTGATGGTTGTGTCAGTTTTCCCAATCATCTAGCACAGTTATTCAATGTCCAGTTGAAGGGTCTTATTCCAGAGCTGAATTCAAATCTGAAGGGTTCAATGTTCGTTTATGGAGATGTGTACCACATATTAGAGGACATGCTCAACAATTACCCAGCATATGGTGTGTATCAGAGGTGACAAAGAACATGTGCAAGCACCCAAACTTTGTGTGACATTTTTGAACTAAGTAGACCCTTATGTTTTTAATGTGGCAGGTTTTTTGAGAATGCATGTATATCTTGTTGTTCCATGGTCCCATTTCGAGCATTTGCAGGAACAGATCCAAGTATGTTTTCTGGGACCCTTGGCATCCCATTGATGCTGCAAATGTTATCATCGCAAAGCGTCTCTTAAATGGTGATCATAATGACATTTTTCCTATGAATGTTCGCCAACTCATTCAACATTTGACCTGATTTTTTCTGCTAATGAGAATGTTTTGGAGATACTGTCAGATAAACCGGTTCTTGCTGCAGTGCTGTTAGGAAATGTTCAATGTTTCTTGCTAGTAGTGATTAATAAAAGACAGAAAGTAATAGTATAATGAGTTTCACTGAATCAACTCATCAGTTTCGTAGTAGAAAAATATCTGTATTTTTATCTGTCAAGAATGAAAATGATTGAGACCATGGAGGAAATTTTCACAGACCATTGTTTCACTGTGCAACAAAATAATATACTAAATTAGGACTTTAAAAATAAAAATAAAAAGTTAAGCATCTAATTTATTTGCACTCTTGGTTCAAAAAGTTATTCAGTATGACATTGTGTCTTGAAAATGCATTAGCATGCGTTCAGATAAATAAAGATAAACGCAGCCTTATTATAGTATAAATATAGAAGGTATCCCATCCTTACTTTACTTTTTTGTTGAGTTAAAACAAAATTTCTGACGTTATATTATGATTCACACAAATTAATAAAATCATTTAATATAAAAATAATATCACTAAATTAATAACTATGGAGTGCGTATATATATAGTTTTCAAAAATAAGTTAAAAGTTAAAATATTTTCTCCAAATTTTCGTCCAGTTTTGTCAAATCTTTTCTAATTTTATTTTAATGTTCAAATAGAATTCAATTTTCGTCAATTTTGTTCATTTTTTTTGTTAACACGGTTTAAATTATTAACGGTCATGAACAGTGGTGACACGTGTCACTTCATGTTTTTTTTATAATTTTTTTTTATAAATCTCCACATGTCAACGTAACAGTGTGTCACATGTCAAAGTCCATATTTTATATTCAATTTAATCCTATATTTGTTATTTTTGTTTAATTTAGTTTCAATTTTGTTTAAAATTGACCAATTTTGTCCTTTCGAAATTGGAACCAAATTTAATTTTTATATAAAAGTTATAAAGATTTGAATTTTAATATATTTAATAAAAAATATGAATTTTAATATAAAAATTAAATTTGATCTTAATTTTGAAAGAAACAAAATTGGTTCATGCTAAAAAAATGACATGTGACACGCTGCTAGCTGCTGGGTTGACACGTCATCATTTAAAAAATAAAAATAAAAATAAAACAAAAAAAATTGAAGAAGAATAATAAAAAAATTAGAAAAACACAAAATGACACGTGATAATCATTATTCATGTCATGATTTGAATAGTATTAACAAAAACAGACCAAATTGAACAAAATTTACAAAAATTAGAATTTATTTGACCACAAAAACAAAATTAGGATTGATTTGACAAAACTTGATGAAAATTTGGAAAAAAAAAATATTTTAACCTAAGTTAAAATATCTTTAATATGATTTTAAAAACAAACTATAATAAAATTCATATATATATATATATATATATAATAGAATAGAATATAGTTATTTACAAACATTAAAACATAATAAAATTTAGGAATAAAGAATGAAATACAGACCTTTCAATTTTGTTTTGTTATTTTTTTTATCATCCTTTTTACAATATTTTAATGTATAAAAAATAAATTGTAACAGAACAAGAAAATATTGAGGACTTGTTGAAACTTAATGTAAATTATTTAACTTGAATTTGATGCAAAAATATTTATAAAAAATTGACAAATTTCAGGGACTAATTAGAATAGGATTAACATTTTCGGTATTTACTACAAAAATAGAAAGTTTAAGGATAATGAGAGTAAAATTAAAATTCAAGGTGTATGGGTACTTGTAAAAGAGACAAAGTTTGAAAATTAATTAATAAAATTAAAGTTTAGGATCTTTATTGGTTAAAAAAAAAAAAAGTTAAATCGCTTAACAACATTTTTTCCTTTAAAAGACTACTCATCTCAAATCCATATATTAAATGCTTACAAATATAATTTACCAAAATGTAAGAAAAAAGTTAATTTGACACTAGTATAAAGAAAATCCTTTTCAAGTCGCGTGATAAAAAAATTCTTTTCAAAACATAAACGAAAGAGCGAAAATTAAAAAAAAAAAAATTTATAGAGAAAGACTCAAATTGCGATAAAAAATAATTAGAGATAAAAATTACAAGTTTTGTAAAATTATAAAAAAACTATTAAATAATGAACTCTAACAATGAATTAGGAATGCAACTCATCTCCTTATCAATCTATTGACTAAATCATTTCCTTCACGGGCAATGCCTTCATTCTCACGCAGTGCTGCGATTTTTATGCTACAAAATGAAAGAGAGGAGCAATGTTTGAAGACAAAGTTGGTTTTTGCCAGCCTACTAAAAACCAAACTCATTTTCCACACATTGTTATCTTATGAAATTTCTTTGTGGGTCCACAATGTTCATCAACAAGAGTAACAGTTAGTGGAAACTATTTCTGTGTTTCACCTTAATCTTTGTCACATTATAAAACTCACTGCATGTCTGTCTCTTTGAGCAGAAAACCAAACCAAAACAGAGTCCTCGCTTCAACATTTGATACAATTATAGTATCCTCTGATGTCCTTTCTGATGGGTATTTTTCTCACTAGAAGACTCACTTGTGGAATTATCTTTCAAGCTTTTACGTTCTCGTTATTGTTTGGGTTTGGGTTCTCAAACAATGTACCAGCGTCTTTTGTTTTTGGGGATTCGTTGGTCGATGTTGGAAACAACAACTATATCGTTTCACTGGCCAAAGCAAACCATGACCCCTTTGGGATTGATTTTGGAATGCCCACGGGTCGATTCAGCAATGGGAGAACAGTTGTCGATGTTATAAGTGAGAGTTTCGGATTCCCATTAGGTTTTCTATTTCTTTGTTCAAATACTTGTATCAGTCTTATTTATTTCTCATCGTGATGTATGGTTACCAGATCAGAAACTGGGTCTTGGCTTTTCTCCTCCTTATTTGGCTCCCTCTACTACTGGATCAACAGTGCTAAAGGGTGTCAATTATGCTTCTGGTGCTGGTGGAATTCTGAATAACTCTGGCGAGATTTTTGTAAGTTTTTGCTTCAAATAGTTAAGTTTTATGTACAATTATTGTAAGTATTACACCTTTTTATAATGTCATTCAAATTGAACTCAATTTGTGTAGCATTTATGTTAAATAACAGGGTGGACGAATAAACTTCGATGCACAGATTGACAACTTCGCAAACACCAGGGAAGAAATCATCTCTTTAATTGGTGCCTCTGAGGCTCTGAATTTGCTTAAGAAGGCACTCTTTACAGTAGCACTAGGCTCAAATGATTTCTTGGATAACTATTTGACACCCTTATTCTCAATTCCAGAGAGATTGCTGGTATCGCCAGAATCATTTGTAGCCACATTGATATCAAGACTCAGACTACAACTCACTGTAATTTTGCTAAAACAGAAAGCTTTGTTTCAATCATGTTTCTATTCTGCTAGTTGGTCACATGCAATTACTATTTTGCAGCGACTTTTCAATCTAGGGGCTAGAAAAATTGTGGTGGCAAATGTAGGGCCTATTGGGTGTATACCTTATATAAGGGATGTGAATTTAAACCTTTATGATGAATATGAATGTGTCACTTTCCCAAATGAGCTGGCCCAGTTGTTCAACGCACAATTGAAGAGCCTTGTTGAAGAGCTTCGGACAAAATTGGAAGGGTCATTATTTGTTTATGCAGATGTTTACCATATTATGGAAGATATCCTCATGAACTATAAAGACTATGGTTTGTGAAATTTTGTTTTTTCGTTTCAGCACCCAGAATAACGTAGTCATTTGGGAATAAAAATTGTGATTTCAACTTGCAACAGGTTTTGAGAACCCTGATAGTGCATGCTGTCACGTGGCTGGTCGATTTGGAGGCTTGATTCCTTGCAATCGTAGTTCAAAAGTTTGTGAGGATCGTTCCAAGTATGTTTTCTGGGACACTTACCATCCTAGTGATGCTGCTAGTGTTGTTATCGCTGAGCGTCTCTTGAATTGTGATACTCGAGACATTTCACCTATGAACATTTTTCAACTTTCCAAAGCTTAATCCTGTTATGGATTCTGGGAACTGGAAATTTTGTTGGAAACTAATAAAGAGATGATTGCAAGATGTATGCAAAATCAAATCATTCATCTAACCTTTTGGGCAGTAATGAGAATGACAAATGTTTGTTAATATAATTTAATCAAAAGAGATGAGACATAAACAAAGAACTATTCTTAACCTTTGGTGATGAGACGGTGTGACTCGCTAGTTTCAATCCATTATACCTATTTAAAATCTCAACAATCAAGCATAAGTGACTTCGACCAATTTCAAAATAAATGATGTCATTGAAAACTAAGAATTTGAGTTTTACCAATATCTAATTAAATTATCATGTCACTATTAATAGTAAAATTTGAATGTTTTTAACATGGTCAATAATACTTAAGAGAAGAACATAACTTCTCGAAACTAAGAAAACCCGTGCCTTGTTTTAATTTGACACAACATAAGTTTTTGAAAGGATAAACTTGAATATGCTGGAAAACGAATTTAATAATTGTAGAGAATTGTTATTATAGTTTCTTCCACGGTTACGGTTAAAAGGTAAGAAGTAAAGATACTCATTCTGTTTTTGGATAGATAAGGAAAGTGACACGATGAAATATAGCAATTAATTCCAATAGGAGATTACATCAACCATTTATTGTGAGTTATGTGACAATGATAACAGGATAAGAGGTGTAGAAAATGGTATCCTCATTATTATAGTTCTTGTGAGACTAAGTGATAAGAAACAATAAAGATGATGACAAGAAAAAAAAGGCTATTGACATTACAAGTAAAAATACATTAAGTTAGTATTTTGTTTTGTAAGTAATAATATAAATTTTTGTACAAAGGTAATTAATAATATATCACCATATAAGCTTACCTGTGGAAGATGATTAAAGAGAGAAGATGATGAGTGAGAAAAGTAAAGAAAAATGATGAAAGAATTATTGTAAATGGAAGAGGAAAGTGGAAAAAGAAAATGTAAATAAAAAAGACATTGAAAAGAAAAGCACGCAACAAGAAGGGCTTCCCCACACCATCCTCACCCAACAAGAGAAGGAACCAGCCCATTCCTGTTCCTCTACCACCGAACACACGCTTTCTTTCACGTTAACCTGCGCCCCTGCTTATCCTGCGCACCCTTTCTTTTTTCCCCTTCCACACCCTTCTCTTTTCCTCTCTCCTTCTTCAGATTCGGAGCACGGCGCCCCCAGTGGGAAAGGTTCGGGTGTTGGGGGCCTAGGGTTAGGGTTTCTGAGAGATGTGGGATGCTCCAGGCATTGATGAGTCTTATCGCGCGCTGTTGGAAACCGTTCGGGCTCGGTGACGACGCCAAAGCCGGAAGAGAATGCAAGGACGGCCTCCTCTGGTTCCGCGACATCGGAAGGTTCGCCGCCGGCGATTTCTCCATGGCCGTCGTCCAGGCCAACCAGGTCCTCGAGGACCAGAGCCAGATCGAGTCCGGGCCCTTCGGCACCTTCGTCGGAGTCTATGACGGCCACGGCGGCCCCGATTGTTCGCGTTATGTTTGTGATAACTTGTTCCGTAATCTCCAAGGTTAGCGATTCAATCACTCCTCCTCCTCTCTCTCTCTCTGTCGCTCTTTTTTTATATAGTTTCACTTCAATTATCGATCGTGAGTTTGAACTGTTTTTAGTGATTTCCGCTTTTCGTGAATTTATCTTTGCTTTTAAAAGTAGTTGTGCTTTTCGGTCTTCACAAGAGTCACGAACAGTTGAAAGGTGTGTGCTGGTTCTTGTTTTATGTTGGAGTTATGTGTCTCTATCGGCCTCCCTCTTTTTTTTTTTAATATTGTTACGTGTCTATGTGGAAAGTTGATGATTGTTGTGTGTTTAGGTTCTTTAGGAGCCATTTGTATGTTGTTGTTGTCTTAGAAGTGGTGTTTGTGCTGCAGCGATATTGGCCGAGTCACATAATAGTGTTGTGACATCTGAGGCCATTCAACAGGCGTTCCGGCGGACCGAGGAGGGATTCACGGCGCTTGTTTCAGAGTTGTGGAGCTCCCGGCCGCAAATTGCAACCACTGGAACGTGTTGTTTGGTTGGAGTTATTTGTCGGCAGACGCTGTTTGTGGCGAGTCTTGGAGATTCCCGTGCTGTGTTGGGTAGGAGAGTTGGCAACACTGGTGGGATGGCTGCAATGCAGCTGTCCACGGAGCACAACGCGAATATTGAGGCTGTTAGGCAGGAGCTTAAGGAATTGCACCCGGATGACCCCCAGATTGTTGTCCTTAAACATGGAGTGTGGAGAGTCAAGGGCATAATTCAGGTAATTTCTGGAAACAATGCTACATGCCAAATATTAGTTGTGGGAATTCTCTATTGAGTTTTCTGGTTGAAGTCCTCTGAAAAAGGAATTTGGGTATTGGGTTTTGATGACTAAATCTTTCTCCTTAGGCCTCTAAAGAGAAGAGGTAGGAATAATATATGTTAACAGAATAATACATGCTGCATTTAATCTATAGTTTATGAAAATAATATATGCTAACGGACTCAAAATAATAAGTAAAGCCAGAGCCTCAGGGTATAGTTGAGTTGTTCGTGTACAGGGAGTTTTCTAATTTATCTTTACCTTATATTATTATTATAATATATATATATATATATATATATATATATATATATATATATATATATATATATATTTGTGGCACATTCCTAGTCCAATCTGTTTTTGTTCCCATCCTTTATCTTACATTGTTGGTAGAAATTCCTCCCTAATTAAAGGAGAATTTTCATTCCGATCCATTAAATTTGTAATTGATGCATAAAAGAATCATAAGACTATTCTTTTTACTGTGATTCCCACATTCACCCAAGTTTAATCATATTAACTTGCCAAGACGTCGTGGCATACATCTCCTTGAAATAGAAGCAGAGACAGACTTGGGAAGTATAGTTACTGCAGCTAGGTGCAGTGTTTTGACATTTAATTAAACAAAAGTTTAATTTTCATATATTTTCATTTAAAATTTTACACTATCAATCAATCAGAAACCACTCTAGAAATGACGTTTAAAGTGATTATTAAAAAATTCGACAATCTTACCATACTAGCTATTTAATCCAGTATAAAAACTTTAGCGCTGTTAATGCATTCTAATTAAATTCATTAAACAATCCCATCGAGTATAAACTGTTTTTGTTCCACCTGAAAGTGGAAATATCTTTTTGCCCCTATAAAAGATGATTGGGGTAGAAGAAACGTTATGAAGGAAAGAGTTGAATAGAATATCCTCATAAAGCAACGAACAAGCTAGAAACGTATAAAAGACAATCAAGGAGATCAAGACAATAAAACTTGCTATACTCTTTGTATATCTGATTAGCTGTCGGCAAGCGAACTGCTCCAATTGCTAAACAAGAGAAGGCCGGTAAATAAATCCTGCCATGAGATGTGAGGTCTGAGAAGAGTTTTTAAAGATACGATCAGTCCAGTAAATGCAATACAAGCATAATGACTACCAGAATAGCATAAAGTTTTTCTTCCATAGTTATACCAAATTCCTTGAAACTAGTTGAATAATGAATGGTGTAGCTCCAAGTGGCTATAGGAAAAATGCAATAACAAGAGAACTTTTGAATGGTAATGCCTAGCTAGTGCTATATGTCACATATATCAGGCAAAATTGTTCACTTGGTTCTCTGATTACGTACACGGGTTATGATACTGCTACTATTAAGAAACACAACAATATATACCCTGCGTAGATGTATTTTATAAAGTCTGATTCACATGTGGCTCCTTGAAATGTATATGCATTGTAGGTTTAGTGTCATTAACATCATTGTTAAAAGTTCAGAAAGTGAGAGCTTGCAATATTGATTTGAATGACATGAAAATTGATTGATAAGAAACAAAACAATGGGGCAGCTTATTGAAATTATATTCACTACAGAGCCTAACATACACCAAGAACTAATGCTGATGTGGTAGATTATTAGGGTATAAAAAAACCCAAGAAGAACATTTCTTGTTGTTCCTATTTTTAAGTCTTGTTTGGATGAACCTTCTTATAAGCATTCGTAGATCGGAAATATGAATGTAAAAATGTATTGAACTTCTCCCATAAGCTAAAATTAACTCGTTCACTTAACATTTACAGAAGCTGAGGTGCATAAGTTGATTCAATTCAGTGTACCTTTTTGTTTTCTTCTTTTTTAAGTTTTTATGGATAAATTTATCTAAATAGGGCTTTATTCTTATGACTAAAGATACACTTGTTTGCAAATTAACCTAGGTGCATAAATCTATTCTGCTCATGGTGCTTATGTTACTTATATTTTAGTTGTCTCTTGCCAACCATGAGACATTTGAGGCAAGTTGCTTCATTTGTGTTTTATATTTATATTGTGGGGCTAATTTATCTTGATTATCACCATGCTTTAACCCTGCATTACTGAACTCAATCATTGCTTCTACCATTTGGAACTAGACTGTAGGATCTCCATGCAACTATGGTTTTACTGGGTTATATAACTAGACATGCGTACAATGTGATGTTGTGCACATATACCATAGTTATCAGAATCTTACAATCCGATGCATTTTGACTATCTATTGATTTGCATCACAAGATGAATTTTAGTGGCTTTGTATCATACAGGACAAGAATGAATCTATGTAATTTTAAATCAATAATACAATTCAATTTTGTTTTTTTGCTTTTCATCAATTCACTTTGAAAATAATTAGTAAGTGAACTTAAGAAGGAATTTGTCAAAATACTTTTAAACTTATCCTGATTCATAGTAGTCTATAGCGTTCGTTTGCGCTGCTATCGCTCTGGTGCAAAGCGGAGTGGCACCCCTCTGGACTAGAAGGTTGTGTCGCATCATCATTGGGGTCGAGGCTGTCAAGCTGCGTTGCGCGGCCATAATTGCGACAGATCATGCAGTTTTACACAGGTCTATCGAATTGATTTATGTTTTGACCTAAGGGACTATTTTTTTTTCTCATTAAGGTTGTGGTGGGATTGAAGAATAGAAATGAAGGAGGGAAAAGGGAAAGAAAGGGTATGAGAGCGGAAAGAATGGATCTTTGGATTGAGGAGAAGAGAGGGTAAAGGAAAGGAAAATGAAGTGAAAATGCGAGATAATAAATTTTTTAAAAAGATTATAAAATAATATATTTATAAAATGACTGAATTATCTCTATTGTTATAAATTTATTTTAATTAAATATTAAGTTATAATTTTATTAATATTATTTTATGATTTATTTTTATTATTCTTAATTTCTTTGGTTTTATTCTTCTTATAATTATTTTTATTTTATGATTTATGATTATTATTATTTTTAGTATCATTATTATCATATATAGTTATGGATTTATGATGTTTTAATATTTATTATATTATATAACATAATTATATTACGAATCATAATCTATTATAGATTATAAAAAGTAACATATCTTGCTGTGGAAAACATTTGGGGTAGAAGAATAAAAATAAAAGTAAAAATGTAAATCATCTCTCCAGCTGGCTTTCAGCTAGTTGCTTTTCACGACCGCGGATGTGAAAGAAACCCCACACCCACTGTCCCAAATTCGTGTTCAGTGTTTATTTTTTAGCTAATCATCGAAACAAATAAAGTATAAGGGTAACTTTCTCTGTTAACCTATAACCCACAATTTTCACTCCCCTCTTTCGCAAATCAGTCTTTGCATCTCACATTCTGCCTCTGAACTCCCCTCTCATCTTTCTGCATTCTGCCTCTCTATTTCCAGCAGTGTTTCCAATGAGGTTTCCAGTGACGCTTCCGTTGGTGCTACCAACCTAACCTTTTCTTGCTGTTTTCCTATTTTGGACATGGTTTTGCAGCTTCTGGCTTTGGACAACTTGGTCATTAAAGTTATTAGAATATGATTTTAATTTAAGGCGTTTTTATTTATTTTTAAGCATATATTAAATACACAATGCAATATAAATCTACTTTAGGATCAAAATAGCAGTCATTCTGCTACTGCTATCCTGCTACAGCGGTTTTAGAGAAGGCCACTCCGTACCGCTAACTGCCATTGATTACTATAATTTGATTATTCCACCTTTATTTATCACTCACTTAGGTACTCTATTTAACTACTTAATCGTTTCGTTTCCATTTTGTCTAAAATAAAAAATTCTCTAACTTTACTACTAATAGCTTTTTCTTTTTTCGTATGACTTTTTCTTATGTTGTTTTATCTATTTCTGGTTAATTTTTTTAATTACATACTAGTAGACTTTAAATTGTTTACTTTAAAGTAAGTTTTTTATTGTACCTGAATCTTACTGCTCAAAATTATGATTCACGATTCAAAAAATAGCAGAGCGATTAGTGTTTCGAATCTGTATTTGATAATCTTGGTACATCATCTATATGATATACTTAAAGTAATTTTTTTAGTGTACCTAAGTCTTACTATTCGAAATTACGATGCATTGTCCGTAAAAATAGCTTGGCGATTCATTATTTGAATATGGATTTGATAACCTTGACATATACAAGTGTAGCATTGTTAGGTCTAGTTTATTTTCTAATCATTCTTTCAGGGTCTTCTGGGGAAAAGATTGCAAAGCAACCCAAAAAAATAGAATTAGTGGGCACATTGAGAATAAGGAAAGATGGTATGAGGACCGAGGAATAAGAAAGTATGTGTTTCAGAAAAGGGAGGGAAGTTTGGCTAATGGGCCGGATATTTTTTATGGAAACAATGTTGTCTCCAATGTTTTGCATGAAGGGGTTGGTTATCCCTAATTAAAGAAATGTATGAGACAAATATTTCATTAAAATAAATTATTATTATTATTATTATTATTATCTCATAATTATTATAGATGAAAAAGACTTTGGTTCTTATTTCTTGTAAGGGTAAAATTTTTAATAGACTTTGGTTCTTATTATTTTTTTTTTCAATGTTGAAGTTAACGAAATATTTTTTTGTCAACTATATCCTTGCCACCTGTTTTTAAATTAATTTACTCATTGATCATTAAATAATAAATGAAAACTTGTATTATAAAAAACGAAAAAATATATTGCATTTCTTAGGTATTGTATATCTTTAAAAGACATTTAAAAAGTAATGGAGATAGTATATATGTTGAGTGTTTTTGTTGGTTAACTTAGCTTTCTGTGAAAAGAACCTTTTGCATTGTTATCGTATGAGAAAAAGGAATGCCAGTATTCACAAACTGTAGATATGGTTTTCTAATTCAATATTCTGCTGCATTCCTTTATTCAATTTTATGATATTAATGGTTCGTGTTTTTCCAGATAACTACCGCAACCGTTAACTTATTTTTCAGTGTTACTTTCCACTCTTGTATTAATGGCCATACATACTTCCATGTTATTTGGTGCAGGTTTCTAGATCTATAGGTGACGTATATATGAAACATGAGCAGTTTAACCGGGAACCCATTAATGCGAAATTCAGACTCCCCGAACCAATGAACATGCCTTTCTTGTCTGCTAATCCAACTGTTATTTCTCATCCAATCCAACCAAATGATTCCTTCCTTATATTTGCGTCAGATGGTTTATGGGAGCACCTGAGTAATGATCAAGCAGTGGATATTGTTCACAGCAGTCCACGTGCGGTAAGATTCTCTTGTTCCTTGTGATTTTCTTGTAGTACATAGTTGTGTACATCACTTGTTCATATAGTCTTTCCGTCATCTAATACGACTACAGAATGCGGGGACTTTGTTAAACATATAATTCGCATGTCAAAAATAATCTCTGGAAATAGAGCACACATGCACTGTCACTGTATCTTTTGTTATTTTAATCAAATACATTTAATTACTTAATCGGTACTCCTTTGCTATTCTTTGAGCTGTGATGTGTGGCCACTAAGGCTTACGATCAAATAAATTTTTGATTGGATTATATAATATGGATAAAAAGTCTATTAATCCATTTTGAACCATTAAAACCTTTTTTTACAGGACAATATTCAATTGATATATTCTCTAGTTTTGAAATATTTTCTCTTTCCTTATCCTCTTTGTTTACTTTTTCTTTTCCCTGTCGTGGGCCCCAATAGAATAATTGTTATACTTGTGGTTAAACCAATCAAATTGTAGACCAATCTTGGTTAACATAAATGTTAGCAGTCTGGAGCCTTAACTAAGTTGTCAAGGAATTGATTCCTGTTGATGCCATTTTTGTGATTAATAATCCTTGGATTGCCCTTAATACATGCTCTCACAGACTTGGAAAATGAAAACTAAAACAAAATAGAAATTTATGAGAAGATCTGTTAAATATGAAAAAATAAGTTGGATTACTTTTGATCATTAAAAGGATTGATGATCCAGAAAAACAGTGGATGGATTATCTAGAGGAGTACCAATAAAATAATTGATTGACATAGTCAAACTATGCTTTTAGCTTTTTTTAGCTTTGTCAACGAGTTGCGAAACTCGAGACGTGTCTTGCCAGTACTGAAGGGTAAATGTAGTTCTGTAGCATTAAGTTCTAGAAATGCAATTTTGTGATATGGATCTGCACTTTATATTTCAGAAAAGGAGAAATTGAGGGGATAATTTTATTGGCCGGTGGTGGTTGATTTTATATTTTAAACTGTCATGGCATTCTCTTTCAGTGCTTATAAATTGTTTGAATAAATGCAGGGTAGTGCGAAGAGACTTATCAAGGCTGCCCTGCAAGAAGCGGCAAGAAAACGTGAAATGCGATATTCAGACCTTTATAAGATTGACAAGAAGGTTCGTCGCCATTTTCACGACGATATAACTGTTATTGTTTTATTCTTAAACCACGACCTTATATCCAGAGGCGCAGTTCTAAATTCGCCACTCACAGTTCGAAGTGCGCTCGATCACTGACACTATTATGATTGTAAACACGTACGCTTCTCTTATACGGGTGTTCTCCCAACTCTGCCAATGCCACAAAAATACTCATTTGGCACGTTGCTAGAATATACCATTCATACTGCTCCTACGTATGCTCACTCATACCCAGAAAACTTATTCATGCTCCAACTTGTAACACTTTTTAGAAATTTGTCCATCAAAACCAAAAGAAAAAAAAAAGGGGGAAAGAAATCAGAAAGTAACTTTTGATTACCAATTCGCCAAATCCCTTGTCTAGATTTACGTAATGCTGTTATTGCTTGTGCTTGCTTGATCTAATCTTGGTGTAAAATTCGTGGGCGAGCAAGGTTGTATGAGTTCGTCGATAATCCTCAGTCAGCATGGTGATTGAATGCCATATATTTGATCAAAAGTTATATCGGAGCTTCCATGTATAATGAGGCATCCTAGTGTAATTAGGTTTATGAATTATGATTGAATTGAATTATGTTTTTTCAACATTAAGCGGTTTTGTTAAAAGTTATAAACTATCTAACTATAAGTGAGGTTTATAACCCTCCATGCGTTGGGTTAGTGTCTGCGTCAAATAAAGGCTTGTCAGGGTAGGAATTTTTTTAGTGGAGTAGATTAGGGAGGTTTATTATCTAAGATGGACGAGTTGTCTATCTAAGAATTTTGTTATTAACTCTGTTATAAAACTTTAAAATTCAATGTTTGAGTCCTTTTCTTTTGTATATTCTCGTTCACAATTGTTTTGGAAATTTCTTTTACTAGTTGGGGAAGTTTATCACCAATGAGGTATGACTTCTTTATATAAGAGATCTAACAATCTCTAGCATATTCTATTTAATGAGATATACTTGTCGCATCTCCTTTTTCTCAAGTAACTTCTATTAACGAATTAGGTCTCAACACCACGTGTCTAAGGAAGACACTAAGATAAATCAATGATTTTGATGTTACTATTGAAAAGCCTTTTACTATAATAAATTGGGGAAATTTATTACCAATAAGGTGTAAGTTGTTTATATAAATTATTTGATACTATCTTCAATATAAAACTTTAAGATTTAATGAGTTTATTTTTTTGTTATATGTCACTTAACTTTTTTGTTTTACTTGATGTAAAACTTTCTAACTTACATTGGATTCCTAATGTTATCACAATCAAAGATAACGTATAACTTAAAATGTGATTATGAACCATTTTAAAATTTTAGACAAACATTTTCATGCATCACATGACCATACTTAATGGACTTAAACTACCATTGAATCCTTTTCTCTCGTATATGGTTGAAAATTAAAAAAAAAAAAACATCAAACTTAAAAGGGAAATGTTTTTATTGGAATGCATAGAAATTTGTTTTGCAGTTTTTTCTAGAAACAGCTTTCACATTATTTTCAATAAAAATATCCTTTTTGTTTCTTGAAATGCATCCTTAAAACACTAGTTAAATAAAGAACAAAAGTAGGGACAGAAAGAGAACACAATTTTGAATTTCTCATTTATTTGATTTCAGTAAAGGTAAAAAAAAGTACGAGATATTGTATGTCTTACCTATGCAAACTTTCTATCGGGTGTGAAAAGACACAACATACCTTGACTTTTTTATTTATTTTATTATATTGTGAAGATTTCAATGTCAAATACTATTTTCTTTATCACAAAAAATTGAAAGATAATTCAATGTTTCTTATTTTTTTTTCTATATTCAAACAACCTAAAAGTTATTCTATTTGTCATCCAATCCGTTTTTTTATTTAATTATATATATATATATATATACATATATATATATATATATATATATATACATATATATATATATATATACATATATATATATATATATAAACGTATTATACCAATATAATTCTTATTAAATAGTATACAATTAATAATTTATATAAAAATATTTTTTATTCAATTGTTAAATTATAACTTCTTTTGTGATTATTTATGTTGATTTATCACATATTTTAAAATAGACATATTATGTTAATTTTGATTTGTATAAATACGATATTGATTCTTTTAGAATAATATTTTTTTTGTAAATATAATTTATGTGGAATAAATTTGTAATATGAAGACGAATTTAAAAAATGTAATTAAATAAAAATATATTAAATGGTATACCATTTAACAAAAAAGATATCATTATTATAATTTGATCTATCTCAACATATATATTGAAAGCAAACATAGAAGGCATATTCGCTTCTGGCTTATCATGAAGATTTTTTTTTTTGTTATGAATGACATTGCCTCAGTTGTGAGTACTGTAAGTAAGAGAATATATACATGATCAACATCAAAGAACTGTTGTTAATGCTCTTTCACAATTCTTAGTTCTTGTCATATTAACTTCTTTGTTAGCGGAAAATCAAAGTTTTGGATTGAGTTGTATCTGGTTAAATTATTCAAACAAAAATTATAATAATTTTAGTCAGGTTTCAAATTTAATTCATAATCTGTAGAACACTTTCTTAGTTCTATGTTTTGGTTCATGTGAATCACTCTAGTAATTCAATAATACATGCATTATAAGTAAATTGCAGATTAATTTTCTGTACCAGTATATCTAAAAAAATTCCTTGGTTATGATTAGGATGAATAAATTATCCTTACATTTGCAAGTAAAATTTATAAGTGTCTCTGGATCAATGCTTATATGTAGCATTATGACTCTATTTCTCTTTGGTGAAATTTAGTGTTTCAAACACAATACTGAGTTTGAGATCTTTATGGAAGAATCAAAATGTGTACCCTATTTGAACTAACCACTTATGTATCACAGTTTGTATGTAAGTAACTTCTATATCCAAAACTTAATCGAGGACAATTTAGATTCCTAATTGTTATTTATTTACATTATTAGTAATTAAATTAATTGGAAAATCACGTTGAGTAAGAAATAGTTAATAAACATTCAAGTATTGATTTCATGCCATAATTTTGCTTGAAATTTTAAGAGATACAACATGGCTTTAAACCCGTCCTGCCACAAAATCCAAGGAACTGAATTTTAACACAGATCAAGATAGAAGAAGAATAATCAGGTGTTTAATTTGCTTCACATCATAGTATATATAATTATAAGATTAACAATTATAAAAACAAATATTCCTCTTACGAAATCAGGTCTCATTATAATTGATTTTTTGCTTACACTTTAATAATAATAATTTTTTATTATTTACTCAATGCAAATACATAGAAGGACGACATAAAAATATTATAACCCAGATCGTTCCACATTTAATGACGTTCAGTTCTAGTAGTTTTGATATATTGTAAACGTGATCTCTTAATAAAAAAAATTAAGTCTGAACTGATGAAGCTTAATTAGGGTAGGTTTGCAAAAAAAATAAAAATCACTGACACTAAATTAAGACGAAATTGAATGGAGATGGAATAAAAATTAAGTGATTATGAGATAAAGATTTGTTGAGTTTGGGAACAATTTCAAATACCTAATCCCAAAAAAACCGAGTTACACTCGTTTTGACTTAAACTTCAATATTCAAACTAACTCAATTTTATGATATTAATTTGCCTTAAGTTATAGTTCACTAAACAGACCTGGATACATAATTAAGAGATTATGTCCAGATTGTCTTTTACAAATATGTAATTAAATTATATTAGTTTTTTGTTAATTTGAAAAAAACTTAAATATATATGAGATGTAGAAATTAAATGAGATTAGATAGTAGTTCTTAATTAATCACTTAAGTCTAAACTCATTGCCTTAATGTTTTGGGCAAGTGTGAGTCTGTTAGAAATTCAAATGTAAGTCTAAGTCTGAGATCGACTAGAAATGAGAAAGTAAAATATTATATAAGCATAAATACTTATAAATATATTGCTTTAAGGTTTTGGGTTAAGAGTAGTGTCAATGCCTTATATGGTTAGACTTAGGTCTCATTAGTGTTATATCTCTTCAATAAAACCTTCTCTACAAACCTAACACCTTCTTGGTTCTTGATTTCAGTTTCTTGGTTCTTGATTTCAGAACCGGAAGGTAGGTATTTAGTTACTTCGTTCAGACTTTCTAAACCAATCCTATACCAAATAAAGAAGTTAAAAGATAAAACGAAAGAACTGCCCTAGTCTTCTTGCCCTAGTAACCAGGGATGCATGCTAATAATTCATGCATGATAAGAAATACACGCATAAACACATAAAACACAGGCTAGTTGCACTTTTATTTAACCTTTATGTTCATTAGTACATGCAACACCATCACCATGCACATATATATTCATGAACCACTTACAAGAACTAGCCATGAATGGGTGGAGTGCGAATATGGAAATAGTGGTGGCTGTTAAGGACTGGTCCTGAACCATTCCCATTGTTCTCATAACTCTCATTTATGTTATCACTATCATTGGCTTTGTTATCATTTGCACTTGCAGAACCCTTCATGGGCATGCCCTTTCGACCAAGACCAGTTTCATTCAGTAGATACCGTTTTCCCTTTGTTCTTTGCTCATCTTCCTCCTTCACTGCACCACCATGCAGCATGCTCACCATCATAATGAACCCTAACAAGAGTGCAACTGATAAGGTCCTCATGCTTCACAATTTCCCAAAATTAAACCTCTGTAAAAGCCATCAAAATTAAGTTAATGATGAAGTTATACAAGCTATGTTAGCTATATTTTCATGCACAAGTAACAAAGTTACATAGTTTTATTGAAGTTTAAAGAAAAAATTAACCTAGTTATATATATAACCGTGAGTTATCAGAACCTAGTGTAATTAACAAGAGTAAACTAAATTTAGAACATGGAAACATGATACACATAAGATGTTTTAGACAGTTAGTAGTACTAAGTTTTAGTACCAAGTTATATATGCTAAATGTTTGAAGAGTACGACGATTATGCTGCAAAATGTGGGAATTTATAGGTAGAGGCGATTGTTGTGACAGTAGTGTTGGAAAGAGGTAGATTGGTCCGAGAGGAAGCACTATAGATTGCGATGAAAATGAGTGGAGTTGCCACTAAATTCGTTCTACCACTTGGCAAGGCCACCAAAAATGAAATTATTGTTATGATCTTTAAGTAATGCAATTTATCGGTTTTTATGTTCAATTGTTCAATCATTAAAGGCAAAATTTCCGCTTCCTGATTAAATAATGGGAGACAAATTGCTATATTTTTACTGTTCCAGGCACTGTGGCTAGTTGACTGGGAAATTGTAAGAACAATTAATCCGTGTGGTAATAAGGTTTAGTTTATGATATTTTGGATTGAAAAATAGTTGCTTAAAGAACATGGTACAAAACGTAGTTTTTAAACTGGTGTAATTAAATTAGTAAAGCACGGAAGCATAATTAGGAACAGATTTGTATAACGTAAAGTTTGATAGTGGTGAAAGAGGAGCCAAAAGAATGATGAGATGGTAAAGTTTGTTTCTGAATGACTTTTAATGGCATTGGTTGGAACTTCCCAAGGTCTTATAGCTTTCACATATTCAAGGTTGCTGATTCTGGATACAGGATATTCCTATATATTAAGATGATTTAGCCAAAAGAAATATCTATGTCTGGATTATTCCTCAATCTTTTGTCCAATATTTAGCAATGATATATTCAAGACTCATCTGGGTTTTCATCATATTTTCATTCCTGGTGGGGCTTTAATATATATAGTGAAAGGGAAAACTCACTTCACTAATCATATGTGTATGGTAAAAGACGTGCGTTGAAAGATTCACGTCGATCAGAGAAAAGACAATTTCATAATATATAATTGAAGTGCAAATCTCATATTATAAGTTGATTTTTTAGGGATTAAATTATGTTTAAACTTCATTTTTAACAAAAATATTTGGGAAATTAGATGATTTATTTTTCATTGATTGCTGTTTGGTCTAACCATTAAGATTAGATTCTGGTTTTCGATATCTTCTCATAAGTTTGAAAATTTCCTTCTCATGTCAACAAGTACTGCTTTACACACAGTAATACTTTGACATAACAAATTTTTACTGGTTACCCTGTACCACCTTTCACTTTTTATTTATAAATAATAAAGTTTCATTTTTTTATAACTATTTTACCCTTATCATCAACCAAAAAGTCTTTTTCCTTTTCACACACAGAACCTGATAGTGCACCTTACTTTGAAAGTTACTTAACTGTAGTCATTTTCAAGATTTGTAATGGTTATCTTAACTGCAAACTAGAGGAATGATCTAGTCCTATGATGAGTAATACAACAAAATATGTATGAAAGAAGTATAAATTTCACATTACACTTCGATTCTGTGTATTAAACTTAGCCAAAATTTCAAAATAGTAAAATAAGCTCACAGAATCTGCATTTTCCCTACTATAAGTTTATTTGAGGGAGTAGGGGATGAGTTAATGTTCTATACTTGAGTTAGTTTAAATATATATATATATATATATATATATATATATATATATATATATATATATATATATATCAATTTCTGATTTTTTTTTGTCAATCATCTCTCTCCAAAAAAAAAAATTAATTTTCTTAAATAAGAACATTTTTAAGAAATTTATTCAACAAGAGCATTTTTAAGAGTTTTTTTTTTTCTTTATTGAGAGGTTCTAGGATTTTTTTTAATCTCTTATCTCTTTTGTTATTACCCTTCATCTTTGTTTTTTAAAATAAGCTTATATCAGTATATAAATTGTTCATCTTATCTAAAATATAACTTATAGGTTTAAAAGTATTTATATATTATACATTTCATTTGTATAAAATACACATTTATCTTAAACATTGTAATGTTAAAATATTAGTATATTAATAAGAAAATTATACTCTCTTAATTTTTACTAAAGCAGATAATATCATGGCATCTTTCAGCCGTGATTAACTAGTTTCAATTTTAAATACTTTTTTATGATTGTTTATAATCTAATTTTGTTTTAATTTTAACTAATGAAGAACATTTGTAACTTTATACTCTCGTGTCCTTATAAAATACGGATATTTTTTAAGAAAATTTTATTTCTTCTTATATTTTATTTCCTAAAATTTCAAAATAATATTATTATTTCAATTATATTCTTGTTTCTACTGTCATTACATATTTAAAAATTTCAAGAAAGAATATAAAAATAGTACAATAAGTAACTTAGTTAAAATTGCATTAACAATTTTTAAAATCAATACATACACTACAACTACAAGAAAATGTTTTATTAACCATTAATTTTAGTAATCAAAGTTATTAATCATTACAGTGACCAATTTAGATACCAATATACAAAATAAAAAATTATTGGTTACTAAAATAGTTACTATTATAAATAAAAAATTATAATTTAAATTAGTATCTAAAATTTAGCTATCAAGGTTTTAGCTATTAATACCAAAGGAAATTGGTTACTAAACATTAGTTACCAATGTTTTTCTATCAAAAGAATTGGTTTCTAAATTAGTTTGCATTAGTGATTAATTTAGTGACTAATTATATTTTTTATTTATAATAGTGACTATTTTAATAATTAATAATTTTTTATTTTGTAAATTGGTATCTAAATTGATCATTATAATGACTAACAATTTTTTGTTACTTGTTAATGAAATATTTTATTTAGTGATAATATATAAATGGAAATAAACTTTATTTTATATTAAATGTGAATAGAAGAGATTCCGATAATGAAATATACAGTAAGTTCAGATCTTAATTAGGAAAAAAATATGCTTGTGATATTATATTAAAGTAGTAAAAGTTATGTCTAATGATTTAATCTAGACTTTAATAAAGTTCTATTATGTAATTTATCCATTTGGATCTCCATCCATTTTGTATAATTTGAATATAAGAAACTTATAATAGAGCGAGTAATATTGAAAAGAAAAAATTGAAACAGATATAAGAGTGTATTAGACACAGTGACACTCCACACACATTGATGAACTTAAGTCATTTGCATTAATTATTCACATGTGCATTCACTAACTAACATTTCATATAGAATAGAATACAGAGTTTGGAAATTTCAATGTTTTTAAAATTAAACATACTCATTCGACATTAATGATTTAGTAATAATTGAACAGGTAATAACAAAATGATTTTAATAATTAAAAATATATAGTATTATAATTTTATGATGCTAAAAGTTAAATTAAAAGAGATTCTTAACATTTAAATAAATATACAAAAGTTTGGATAAAATTTGTGTGTCATATAAATTGAACTTTTAATACCATTCGCCTGTATTGATTATTTGTAAAGAATACAGAACTATTATATTTTTAGGTAGTGTAATTTTATAAAAAAAATTAAAATTGAAATTTATCAATTTGTTTATCGTCTTTTTTTTATTATTATCAATTTAAACCAGTTCTTAAGCCATTTTACTGGTTTAAGTTCTGTGTACCATCCATTTTACACCACAGTTAAACATCGCAGAAAACTAAGTCGACCAAATGCTGTCCGAATAATAAACGCTGTAAAGAAAAAGTGTTGAACTGATATGTAATATCATCTTAATAGTAAAGTAAATAATAAAGAGAAGAAGTAAAAAAAAATATAGATGAGAAAATAAGAAACAATTTGGTTGTATTATTATCGATAGAAAATGTTTTTGTATTTATATATACAACCTATAACGTACAAATCAAATTATTAATACAAATATTTATATAAAAAGATAATAAATTATATGAATATAAATATCAATCATATAAATCATATAAGTATCTGTATTAAATTAACGAAGGACAAATATTAATTTCCAGTGAAATATTTTTAGATAAATTAAAAACTTGTATTTTGCCGTCATATAATCAACATTATGATAAAATATTAAATAATAACTTTTTAAAATTATAAAAAAAAGTTTTATATTTAATTTATTTAATATAAATAATTGACTGAATTAATGAAATTCAATATCGTCGAAAAAATTACCAATTTAAGTAAATTATTTAACAAATTTGACAATGATTTAATATATTTTTAAACTAAAAACTGAATAAAGTTACAGATTAAAAATTTAGGATAAAAAAATTGAGTAAACAAAAATTTAAATACCAAAACTATCTATAATTAGAAATCAAGAAACTAAAATTAGAGAAAAACATTGAAAAAGGATATTGCGAATTTTATAAACAGAGAAACTAAATTTAGCATTAAAAACTTATGCAAAATGGTATTCCACTTGCAGAACATGATCAATGAAGAAGAGGAAAGTGATCCCTATGTAGCTAGTTTTTCCACAATAGAATAGAACTATATAAATTACATTGAAAAATGGTTAATTAGATATTAATTTTGACTGGTCGGAACAAAAGCATTAGATTTAGCCGCGGATTCGGCCATTATGTTTTGTTCAGCCATGTTTCACACTTTGAGATATTACCAATTAAATGACATCATTTATTTTTTTAATAATAAACTTGAGATTTTCTTTTTTTATTGGAAGCGATATATACGGTAAAAATGATTTTTCAAATATTTAATGATCTTGTGGTTAATTTTGGTGAAATAAAATAATAAGTAAAAGTCATAATTTACATAGATAATGTTAAAATAATATGTCAACTTGAAAAGAAGTTGAGTAGAGCTTTTGAAACCTTTCGGGAAGCGTTTGAAAAATATTTTATATATGAGTGGACGGACTAATGTGATAATCTCCTACGTTTTTTTTTTTTTTTTTTCTTTTATAAAATTATCTTTCTCAAAATTTAAAAGTAAATAAATTTTCGTCTGACGTGTATTTAGCAAATGTATTACATTTGTATTTAGCTAATGTATTACATTTGTATTTAGCAAATGTATTACATTTGTCCTATGTCAATATTAATCATTTATTTATAAAAATTTTAACATACATTTTATATATTTGTTGTCTACCTGTTAAACATAAATTCAGTTATGTGAATGATAATTTTTGTGTCAGATATTATTTAAACATCTAGTCATAGTTATACAACACATTCTCATATATCTCTCAATTCCTAAAAGACAATACTATACTAGGATTAACCTAACCAACTTTAAAATCAATTTTTAATATAACTTTCGCAAAATCTACATCAATTATCTAATAAGAATAAAAAGTTCTTAAATGTTTATGTGTACTTTCTCCAAAAAAAAAAAAATACTTGGACATATATCAAAAGATTCCTAAAAAAAATTACTAACAACGTTATATTTTATATAATGAACATGAAAAAGTTTTCAAATTACCATATAAATTTGTGAATGTTTACCAACATCAATATTACCATTGAGAATTTTAATAATAATAAACTTGTCAATATATTAATCATTAAAATAATTATCTATCATATCAATCCATTAAATTTAAGAGGATTACCATGTTTTTGTACATTTCTCACTTTCCTAACTCTTCACATAACACATAAAAGCTGCTTGACGAATATATTGAATTTAAGTAATTCCAATAAGCACATGCAAAATAAGAAGAAATAAAAATGCAATATATAATTGACATCCAAAAGTAATATTATTTACGCAAAACAACACGTAAAAAAATAAAAAAATAATAATTTTTTGATTACTAAATTTTAATAATTTTTTATTATAATTTTAGGTATATTTTTTAAGTAATTTTTTATTTTATTTTTCATATTTTTAATATTTCAAAATTATTTAAAATATAATAGCTTACGTTATAAGAGTATCATTATCCAAAAATAATTCTTAATAAAATATGAAAAGAAAAAAATGTAAGCATTTGTTATGTGACAACAGTAGCTCATTTTCCAATCCTCCATATAAAGTTTAAAAAAATGAAATTTCCCATAACACCGTTAAACTCCCGCCAATGAAAGAGAATCAAACACCACACAAGGTTTTCGCGCGTTCCGCAGAGAACCACCATGGCAGAACTAAGGATTTTCCGTCCAAGAGGTTTAACAAGGCACACAATTCATGAACCCTAACTTCTCACATCTCTCGTTTTCCTTTTCTGTTTTTATTTTTAGATTCAATTTCTCGGCACTCATTTCCTGTCGCCAGATTGCCGATAAAAGCTTGAATGCGGCATTTGCATCGGTTTCTGAAGATTCCGTGGATTTGTCGCCGTTCTCCGAAATCTCAGATACAATTCGCAACGAAGATCTCACAGTAAGTTCGAATCTCACTGTTTTGTTTTGTTTTCTCTCTCTTTTTCTTTTTGCAATGCTTCTAGTGATGTTTCTTTGTCGCGTTCATGTCATACGAGTTGTGTGAGGAAAGATAATATAACTCTACCTAAAGTTCAGCTTATATATATCCATATTTTCAACGCAATTCTGGTCGTAATTGCAAAAATCTACTGGAATATTGGATTTATTAGGCATTTTTGTATCGATGGTGAAGACTTCATCTCATTTTAATGTTTTTAATATGTTTCAGACCTTCTTCTTGGAAGAACCTTCCTCGGTGACTTTGCTTCCATCTGATTTAACTCCTAAAAAACTGATTGACAAGACGGGAAGTATTAGCTCCACTAGTTGTACTGGTGCAGATGAAATAGACTGTTCTAAGTTTAATTCTGTGGAGGCTGAGATTACTGTGAATTTTCTCAGAAATGTTAAAACTGAGTTCCTCAATTCGGTTAATGCTGCTCCCCAACGTAGAATAGAGCTTTTAGATAGAATAATTGAATATGTCGTAAGCGATCTCCAAACCTATACCCTGCCAGAGGAGAGTGATCAGTTTGTTCATTTGATTTCAATGAAAAAGCGCATGTTGTTTCTGTTTACCTTCATTTGGGTAATTGGAGTATCAGCTGTTCTTTTCTTCACTTCAGATACTCGTAGCCCTTACAGAGGACCAAGGCCAACATGAATCTAGTAAATGTATCTTTTTAACAGAAAATTCAGATGAAATTGGTATAGCTCGTTCTTAGTCGTACACTTACTTGAGGTACTTAGAAATTTAGAATTGCCCTGAAGTTGCATTGACTGCCATTGAAGTTGTAATAAATATACGTACGAATACTAGTATTTGAATGATGTGGTTGACTAATACTGTTAGCTGAATATATCTATGAAACTGTCTGGTTTACTTCAACCGATCCTTATAAAATCTTAATTTTACGCGTGGTTTGTGTTAATGCATTATAAAGGTTTTGTTCGTTGAGTTAAGCTCCCTGTATTGTCACGTTGTGAGCAATTCTAGAAGGAAAATTACAATATTCACAAAGAACAATGTCATTGGCAGTTTTATTTCGGAAGGGAACCAATTCAGCTGCAAATGGTATGACCTTGAAATGCCTTTCTTTGGTCATGGACTCGATAGATTTCACATGCTGGTGAGTTGAGGTTATTTTTACCCACCTTAGCTAAGGGAGTGCAAATCCGGTTTTTAAAAATATGAACAGAACCGATTTAAATATGCAAACCTCTTTTCGAACCCTTTTTTTTGTATTTCGTATTGCAGCTCATTAGAAATTGTACTTATAGAAGTATGAACTTTAAGCCCAAGCTTTTTGAAGCTAACGGAAAGTTGACAAATAATTGTGTTTATGTGAATAAAAATTGAACCAAAGAACCTTTACCCAGCCAGCGAAAAGATCTGAAAATAGTTTGTATTTAGGTGGCATGTGCTTTATTTGAAGTTATAACTGCAAACAAATTAGTCTAGGTGCAGTTACTCGTACAGTGTTCACGGTCAAGTTTTATTGATCATCTCCTTACAGTTAGATAAGGACGATAGTAATCAAGCGAGGCCACATACTGTTGATCAATTTAGATTCAAATACTTGTCCATTATTGAAGGAATAGATGAAAAACTCTATTGAACCATATGAAAGAGGAAGAACCTTACCCATAAACCAATAGATGGCTACGTTCTTAACTTTTGACATTTTTTCTTTTCTTCTTTCTGGAGTTGGTATTCGTTTCTATTTTGTATTTGGCGGTCTTGAGAATATGTATTCAAACATTGCTGCTTTATTTGACGATGTTATTATTATTCTTGCTTATAGTTAATGTCTTCATTCTCTCTTTCTCTCTGCTTTTGCGGGGCCTATCCTAAATTCCTTCAATTGATCGAAGAGCGGAATCAGCTGATCAAGACCTCACCAGGCCATTTCATATCCTCTGGCCCAGTACATGATAGTCTTATTCAGATCATGAGCAACATTTCGAAAACCCTGCATGACATTTTTTAATTCCAAGATCATTTACTCCGTTGAATTTAATGATAGGACCCGCAGCTTGAGAAACAAGCATAAATTTAACTAAACATTTTACCAAAACATAAAAAAAAATGGGAGTTATTTATGAACTTATCTAAAATTTGCTTTAGTGGGTGCCACTCCCTGCCAGAATACTCGTCAATATCTACTGCGAAAACCGATTCCTAATTGTATTAATAAATCCTGACACGAGTAGTTGATCTACCACATGGTGTATTGATACATCTGAGTTCGAAAACATCATTGCCAGCATTTTTCATCCTGCATGATCTTGTCTAGTCTGTTTGAAACTTGGGGGAGGCCGGTTCGAATATCCTTGTGTACGTTTACCCTTTCTCCCTTCAATATTTGACCATCTATTCTGGATTTTATTTTTTTTATCAATGATTATATATATTTTGTTGGAAAAGGCCAGCTGGCATATCAATAATATATATTTTCCTTTCAATTTGTTAATCTGGCTTTGACTTTAGAATTTGTTCTTGGACTAGAAGATAGCATCATTTCAAAAGGAGAAGACAAATACATAAATTCAAACAACGGTGTTAATTGTTGGCCTGGAGTTGTTACAAAGTACGGAGAAAAATAATTAAGAAGCTAAAAAGTTCTGATGTCGTAAGGACCGCTGACGATGTTGGTCATAACTCATTAGTTACATTTTTTTTTATCGGGCAAGAGGGTTTAATTATGATAAAAGTCATTAATAGTTTATGAAATATAATTGCTTCTAATATATTCACGAGGTTGTTATCAACAGAAGCGATTGCTTGAGAAACGGCTTCAATCCACCTGTGTAATCCATGAATGCACTTTTCAAGCCAATGCATGTGAGAGTAAGATTTGGTGCATCCGCATCAGAAAAATTTGCACTAAAACACCACTTTATGTTAGAATTTTTTTAAACCGTTTCTTCTTTACCAAAACTCAGGGGGATGAGTGGCTGTTATTTACCACTGGGTCGTGCTAGGAGTATAATGATGTAGGAAAAGTAAATTTGATTCCCCAGCACTACACTACATCGAATTTAGTGCACATTCTTGTTTCTATGTTCACATGCATGCCACTCACACATAGTGATTGAGTGAGAACTCGAGATGGTACATGAATTCAATCGAGTTCAAATAGTGAATAAACAGTCTTCTATGGAAGTTATATAACTCCTGTGTCGCTCCCGTACTGTACGGTTATTCCTCTTTCGGGTAACAAAACTCCTGGAATACCATATAAATTTCATTATATATATTCTTGCCAAATCTTAAAAGGCTCCCAATCCAATGCATGCACATAATAATCTCTAAACTTAGTATTAAACACGTTTAACGTGGAACTATAGAGTTTACACATACCAAGTTGTCAACAATGGTGGTGTTTCATTAATTAGCTGTTGACATTGTCAGGATTTTTTTCCCATTTAATTTTGGTGCAATATCCTGAATCTGGTTCATCGTGCTCAAGTTTTTGTACATGCTCCTTGATAGATGTGAATTAAAATAATGATTAGATGCACGTTGTTGATCCATTTAGAATGATTTGAGTGAAGTGTATATTATTTAATTATCTGGGATTACCCTTGAGCACTTTGATTTAATGATGCTCCAGCCTTTCTTCATTGTGTCGCACAGAAGGGAGGCAACCTCTCTGGCACATCATGATGCCCAACAGTGATTTGGCATTATTCTAAGGTTTTCTTCTGTCATCTCTGTTGACGTACACATGGTATCTCTATACCCACATGGGTGAAAGGTGAAAAGAGTGTCAATTTCTTACCTCTCACTAATCTATCCACTTACCTTTTCTTATTATTTCTCTACAGTACGTTTATTTTTTTGAAAATTATGATTATCTTCTTTTAATTTTTTATGAAAATTAAAATTAGTTTTTTTTTTCTTAAATTCTAATTTAATTTAGTTTTTTAACTTTAAAAATATATATATTTAATTATTTTAACAAAATATTATTAAATTTATTTAATATTTTATGTCTCATAATAATATTTGAGTTATTTACATTGTTTAATACATATTTATTTCAATGTTGATTAAGAAACTATTTTAAAACACATTTGAAATGTTAAATAAATATAATAAAAATTGATTAAAAAACTAAATTTATATATTTTTAAAATTAAAGAGACTAAATTAAATTAAAATTTGAAAGATGAAATAGTTTCAATTTTTGATTAAAATTAAGAAATTAAAATGAATTTAACCTTTCAGCGTCTTTACTTTTCATGAAATCAACGACATTTTATTCTCATCTATAATGTTGAGAAAACAATATTTATCTTTCAAAAGTCTGAAATTATTTTTTATGTTTATTGATACGTGACATTTTTTCTATACATACATATCATTTAACTACTTTAAAATGAGTGTTAATGACCAAAAATAATAAAAATGACATTTGTTTTAAAAGATAAAAAATAATAGTTTAATTCTTTACAAAAAAAATCACTAAATTAAAATTGAAACAATTTAGTTTGTTTGTGAGTTCAAAATACATTTAACTATAAAACATTTAGTTTCTAACCTACTTTACAATTTCTACAAGTGTAGCTGTCGCCACTGAACAGGAAAAAAAATATATGAAAACCATGGACCATGATATCCGCAATTGTGTTTATATGTGCAGCTAGCAGCCCTCACCTTTTACTTTTAACAACTGTGAATGATTCACACCCACAACTTGTCATATTAAATTTTTAATCTAACACTTTTTTTTTTCACTTCCTTTTTTATCACACTACGTCACTCATTAATTAGATGAAAAAAAAAATGACATTCGATATTTGCATTCCCTCACAGCAGAATGTGCGATTGGGAACTGAAAGAAAATAAAAAAGCAAGAGAAGACACCATATTTTGTTTGTGACGGGTTAACAGTGAAATAATTGAGTAGTATATATCGATAAAATATTTGTGGCAGAGGGTGCATAAAAGGGGGTCCATTTCAGGTATGGTGGAGCATAACCATCCACAATCTGAAAGGAGTAAAACTCCAAAGCCAGAACCAAAACTCAAAGCATTGCCAAGTGCAGAAAAGTGCCACAACAAACCACATGCATATCTATCGCTTCTTTATTTTGGTGTTAGCAGATCATGAAACCCAATAATTAATCAATGCACGCAAATGAGAAGAAATAATTCTGGGGTCCTATGTTTTTGGTCAATAGGTGAAAGACAAATAGTGTCTTATGTCTCATGTTTTATTCCAAAGAGTGAAGAAATATGTTCGGATACGACTCCACTTCGTTCGACAACACCAATAAAAATTATGAAATTTCATTCTGATTTTATCTTTAAAAATTAATTTCAAAATATCAGAGCTCTCAAAAGAGATAACTCGGTTCGATCCGACTCAATCTACCACGGATTGATGATTTAGTGAGTCAATCCAACTCGGTTCACTTTTTAACGAGTCAAAAAAATTCGAACCCGGTCCAACCCACCACGGATTGACAAGTTAAATGGGTTGGTTCACGGATTCACTTAATTACAAAATATAATTTTTTATTTTTTTTCAGTCAAAATTAAATTATAATTTTAATTAAAATCTAAATAAACTTTAATACAATCCAAAGACGAACTAAAATGAAAAAATACAAATTATTTATATATTAACTAAAAAATCTAAAATAATTCAAATATAAAATCTAACTTAATAAAAAAAATACTTGTAAATCGGAGAATATAAAGAAAACAATGAATCTTATAAGACTTATCAGGTATATTAAACATAAGGGTCTTGCTAACCAGTGCCCTAAGGACACTGGTTAAGGATAATTAATATACATTAGATCCTAAAAAATACATAGATAAGCTTAATATTAAATAAAACCTGACCTAATAACCATTAATGCAACTTTATTTTCTTTAAAAGACAAAAATGCCCAAAAATATTATACATGTGTATTTAATATTTTATTTAATGTTCACAAATAAAATTTAAAAACTAATTAAATAGTAAAATAACTATATTTTAATGTTGTTAAAATTTAAATTAACAAAAAACCAACAAAAAAATAGTGTTAAACATCTAAAACTTAAAAAAAAAACATAAGAAAGTATAAATTAACAGAAAAATCAACAAAAAAATACTGTTAAACATCTAAAAATTGTTACAAAAAAAGAATAATTAAAGTGTCAATTTAAGACATAATTGATTTTTTTTCTTTTTAGTAAAGACCTTAAAAATTCCAAAAACTTATTTTGTAACAGTAAGTTATTATCTACACATTTAAAAAAATATTTTTATCTTTATAAAATTTATTATGTACATTTATACTATTTTAATTACTATATTTAATTATTTCAGTTTTTAATGTAAAAATAATATCAAATCACATTTATTATTTCTTAACTACGGCGGTGATCGGCATTTTCTTAAACGTAATAAAAGGTAAAAATTGTTATGACTTGTATTAAGGTTTGATAAGAAGTTGAAACGGTGGTGTAATGTAATGATGAAAACAAAGGTTGGTGGATGATTCACTATTTTCGAGGCAGCAGAAACGACATATTTTGAAAGCAGAATAACGCATTGCTTTCATTTTACGGAAGTTGACAACGTAAATAAATGCAAAAAAGGTGTAAGATGTGAAGAGAGACAACAACCACCGAATTCAGGAACGCACACAAAATTCTCAGAATGTCTCTGGTTAGGCTGTTCAAGTAACATGCCTTTGTGTTTCGATTTCATTTCATTCAAATCACCTCATCATTCAGATTACTATTTCATTCAAATAGTAATGTTAGTTCATCTTTTTTCTCAGTAATTTCTCTCTTTCTCTCTCTTATATATATATATATATATATATATATATATATATATATATATATATATATATATATATATATATATATATATAAAGTTCTGAAAACTAAATGAATGAGTGGAAATTCATAATAGCTTTGTGAAGACAAATATCCTTTGGATGTGATTTGGAGGACTGAGTTGGGTCCATGTATGCTGCCATACCTTTTAGGGAAGTTACAAAAACACAAAAATGTTAGGTTTACCAAAACAAAACTTCTTCAAATTTATGTGTACCCACATGTTACCAAGTTTCTTGCACATAAACATACTCACAAAATACAATTATTTTCCTCACATAATAACGTTTTTATGTTGGTCGCTTTGAAACAAACGTAAAATGTAATTTTAAAAGTATTGAAGATCCATTAAATGGGTAAATTCTTCTGGATTTAGAAAAATAAATGCTATTAGCCTTTTTAGAGGTATTAGTTTTTATTTTAAGCAGATTAACTATGTTGTCTGGGCTTCACTGAGAATGAAAATCAATTCCATTAAGTTTTCTTACATGTTCCCAAGTATTAATCCATTAAGTAACATCAAATTTTATAATATCTTTTTTGTTTTTGTCCGTAAAAAATAGTCTTTTACATTGTATTATCTTGTTCTAAATTAGCCTTTGGTCTAATACTAACTTCCACCATCCTTCTTCGTTCATAAGTTTCTGCTTAAACTTTACAAAGTTTATTAATTCATTTTCGCGAAAGTTGACATTTATCTTTTTATAAATGTTTATAAAGAAAGATATTGAAACAGTACCGGGAAGAAGAAAAAAGTGGTATTTTTTGAATTATAAAGAATTAACTTGTGACCTAAGGAATTGTTCTAGCTAATAGGTAAAATTTAATCAATTAGAACATCCAATTTTATTTATTCTCTTGTCTCCTAAACTTTTAAGTTGTCTTTTGTCTTTATTATCTCAAAACACATTATTTACTTTTATAAACTATTCACCCTTATTATGTGACCCTTTCTTTTTTTCACTAATCATCGCAATAAATGTCACGATTCATCGTGAGCTTCTCCATCATTATTTGATTGGTTGTAAGCCTAACACCTTGGACTTACCATCACACAACTTCCTTGACCTTAACTTTTTAAAGTGTGTGAGGCTTTAAAGATATATGATTATCTTAATCCAATTGATTTTGAGTTTATTTAGCACAATGGAATTGAGTCTAACACTACATGACCTATTTAACTTTAGAATCATAAAGCGTAAAACTAAATAATTTTCATCAACTCAAATGATATATCTTCCATTATGAGTCCAACAATGTTACGTCTCCAAAAAGAATTACTAGGATCCATGACGACCTTAATACCATATATATTTGTAATATTTGAGAATATAAAACATTAAAATTTTTCCTACTCATGCTCATTATCAACTCCTTTTTATTTCTTAAGAGTATAATTCTCTCATTGGTTTTTAGACAATATGTTTTATTCCTTAGGAGATCTTGCTCCTATTAGATTTTAGGATAATTTCTTTATTCCTTAGGAGATTGGTTGCTCGCATCAAATTTTTACTCATTTTTATTTCCTTCGAGACTGGTTGCTCTAATCAAATTTTAGGTGATCTTATTTATTTTTCAGGAGACAGGTTATTCTCATAAGATTTTAGGATGTCTTCTTTATTTCTAAGGAGACAGGTTACTCCCATCAAATTTTTACTCCTTTTTATTTCTTAAGAGATCGATTATTCTCATCAAATTTTATGAAATCTTCTTTATGTTTTAGGACACCGATTGCTATCATAATAAATATGGTGTTTTATCGAGAGTTTCTTATCAGTAGCGTAATCGGTTGCCTAATTGGTTTTATAGGCATAACACCGCATGCTTATGAATATTTAGGAAATTAAAATGGTCGGGTAAGAGAATTTCACTAAAGATATTTGCAATGCTCTCAATTTTGGAGATAGGAAGAAGAAAGAAAAAAAAAAAGAAAAGAAAAGCGGAGACAATGTAACGTGAAAAAGCATAAGTCGCAATAATCCATCACAACAACACCACTTAATGGATTGTAATACTTTATTAGACAACACCTTAAACAATACATAACAAAAGAATCAAAGTTATATGACTTTTTTCATGCCTCAAACAATTTAATCTTGATTATCGTTGCGAGCTTAGAGTGATGTTAATTGCATTCGTAAACGCAAAGAAAAATGGTAGCTTGTTTTAAAAAGTAGTTTGTAAACAGCTGGTAGAGTTTTATAAAGAAGTGTTTAAATGAAGATTTATTTTGGGAAAATAGGAAAGAAGTAGAAGAAAAGAAGAGTTTTCATTTAAAAAAAGAAGTGTGAATGGTTTATAGTGCAGGAAGTGAAGCAAGGCCCAATAGAAGAAAACCCAAAAAAGAAGAAGGTTAATTAATAAGGAATGAAGGAAGGAATTAGGTTAATAAGAAAAAGAAAAAGAAAAAGAAAATGGTTTATATAAGGCTTCACTCTCTCTCTCTAGCTTGAACAGACGCAGAGGAAGGGAGTGAAGGGACACCTCACCCACCCAAACACCAAAACAAACACCATCGATTCATTCATTCATTTCTAAAAGTTGAGTCTGTGTTAGATTGCATTGCATTACAATTACAATATATCTATCTATATATATATACCCTTCAAACCTCAAACCCCACTCCTCTCACTTCTAGAATCTACGCATAATTTCTTCACTCTTTCATCGGAATCTTCGCACATCCATCTGAATCCAACAATTTCCCAGAAATAGAAACCCTTTTCTAACATCGTCCCAGATGTCCTCCTCTCTCATGCCAAACCCAACCGATCGCACGCGTGACTCTCACCGCCCAAAGAAGAAGAAATCCCCCGCCAAGCCCCAACCCCACGCCAGATGGAAAACCCACGCGCAGCAGAACCTCTATTCCTCCAAGCTCCGCCAGGCAATCGCGCGTGTCAACATCTCCGCCGACGCGCCCCGCCGTGGCAGGGCCGTCCGCGAGGCCGCCGACAGAGTCCTCGCCGTCGCCGCCCGCGGGAGGACGCGCTGGAGCCGCGCCATCCTCACCAACCGCCTCAAGCTCAAGTTCAGGAAGACACCGCACAGGCGACACAAGGTGGCGCTCGGCCCGCCCCGCCCCAAGAAGCCCCGCTTCAGCGTCCTCCGCCTCAAGGGAAAAACCCTTCCCGCCGTTCAGCGCAGAGTTAGAGTCCTCGGCCGGTTGGTTCCCGGTTGCAGAAAAGAGCCGCTCCCGATCATTCTCGAAGAGGCCATCGATTACATACCCGCGCTCGAGATGCAGGTTCGCGCCATGGCGGATCTCGCTCAATTACTCCTCGGCTCCTCCTCTTCCTCTTCCTCTTCCTCCGCCGCCGCCGCATCCACCTCCGCGCCGCCGAGTTGATCCACCTTCCGGCGCCTGTGCCACGTGTCATATATTTCTCTCTCTTGATTTTTGTTATCATTTGCCTCGTTTTCACCCTCACTCGTCTCGGCTTATGTTAATTGTCCAGTACATACATATTATATCTCCCTCTATTTTCCTTTTTTTTTTTTCAATTTTACCTTTTTCTCCAATTCAATCTCAATACCTAATTAGCTTGCGACGTTCATGAGAAAATCACCTACCGGACAAGAATGATTTAGAGGTCTCGTGAATCTTGGTTGTTGCTCTGTTTTGATTCCTAAAAAACCTAAAAACATTTATATATATATATATATATATATATATATATATATATATATATATATATATATCAAACATTTTTTGTCGAAATCAAGTGGTGGATTGATAAAAGAACAGAATGTTGATGTGATGATGAAGGTGATGATGATGATGATGATGATGATGATGAAGAAGTAGGTGGTAGATTAGAGTTACGCAGCCTACAATCGGAACTATCCTACCGTTGAGGGTAATAACCAATTAATGGAAATGATGTCTGTTAAGGTAAGGAATTCACGGCGTGCAGTGTTAGTAGCAAGGTTTGAAAATTGTCTGACGAGACGGTCGAGTTTTCATTGCGAAATTAATTATTGTGAGAAAATTACGGCAAAGTATAAATGTGTGTTGAGAAATAACTTAAGATAATATGTATTAAAATTTGAAAATATAGTGATAGAGGTTTTGGTAGGTTGTGTTGTGCGTGATGGGCAGGTGCAGCAGCAGTGGTGGAACAAAAATGGGGTGCGACAGCTTTTTCTTAATTGGTGTGGTTTTGCGATACTGAAGTTGTGGAAAGAGTTTTATGTGAGTAAGTAAGCAATGGCATGGTGCAGGATAAGGTTAGCCGTTAGTTACCCCGTTGGAAAGGGAGTTTGTGTCATCGAAATTGCATAGCTAACTGCACTTGTCTAAAGTTTTTGCCGAAAGTGCCAAAAAACATGCTTATTCGACACATTACTATGGTCCCATGTGGCTTGTCCCCCACCTCGTACGACCCTGCTGACATTTTTACATCACTCTCTCTCTCTCTTTCTCCTTCTCTTCCACAACCCCACTGATATTATTAACCTTTACCGGCCAAACCCTTCACTTCCTTCCCTCATCACAAATAATAAACTCATGAATTTAGTAGGCGTATCTGAGAAGCTGCAGAGGTTAATACTTCACATGGGGGCAAATGTCCTGGCCCACTAACGGGTCGACACGTGTCCACTCTGTTTTGAGTCTGAGACCAAAAAAGTGCCCCCTCTCACTTTCGGTGGCAGCGAGAGCACACGAGTGCCTGAGTTTGATCGCTATCAATAGTAGTGGCTCATCCTCCTCCTAGACCCCCATTTCAGGATCATCATTCATGAACAAATATGGCTCACAAAAAAGCAGGGCATGGCTTCATTATTGAACCACAGGACCACCCACAACACAACCCAACCCTTTAACATTTGCTGCTACCTTCCTTTAAAGTTCATCACGTGATGCTTCCACTTATTTATTTCATTTTTTTCAGTAATCAGTGACCAGAATTCAATACCTCCCATGTGCCTATTCAATTTTGCTTTTTACATCATGCCAGGGTCTCCCAATTGGGGATTCTGACAACACCCAAAAAACATGCAAAAGGAGGACCAAATCTGCTTCTTTTATTATTTTTTTATTAAACAAATCCACCCAAATACCAATATAAAATACAAGCCCTTGGTTTGGTTCTGGTGTGTCTGTCAACATCCTGCGCCATTGTCTTCTAAAAAACTTGACTATTTTCAAACAACTCGCAATGGTCATTGGTCCTGGTAACACAGATGTTAGCATCACGGCTAAAACAGGTTCAAGAAAGGGGAAAAAAGTGAATAACAAATTAACAAATTTATTCCCTTTGTGTTCTTGTCCTCTCCTTTGCTCATTAGTTTCTCCTAAAAATGTTTCTTCTGACAAAGATATTCTCGATTAATTTACCCCGGAATGAACCAATACTTTATTCCACGCAATTCTCTTCTCTTCATACGCTCTCACTTTTCAACTTTCATCAAATGCTTTCGTCTCATTATGCTGTAAAGGAAAAGGACAAGGGATCTCATGTTCGCCTCTTATAATAATACCACTCAAAACCAACCCGATTCCTATTTCTCTCATGCCACACAAAAACATTTGTTAAGAGGTAAGAAAGAACCCTCGTTAAGCAATTTTTCCCTTCAACCTTCAACAACCTCTATTTGTTTAACACTTGGTAAGCACCATATGATATTGCAAATTTTGCTTCATATAGTTTTAAACGTGATCAATAATTCATATCTCGTGAAAAAGATGGCCAGATAAGGAATAGACATCATGATTGGAGTTGCATTAGTTGTGTAAGAGAAAATTATATGAAACTGCTTATTATATAATCCAAAATTGATTACCAGAATTAATACTACATTTTGAAAATGACCTTATAATTTAATTTCATCCGTTTTTTAGACAAAAACTCATGTCATGTTTGGATTTTAATGCACCTTTATTCTCACAGTTCACCCATCTTCTCATATGCTTTCATTTGCTTTCATATATCATTAAACTAATTATTGTTGTGTGCACGATAATATATTGCTTATTGCTTTGGTATCTCTTATAAAAACAAACTTCCCACATCACAGTCATCTACTAAAATATGGATGTTTTTTTAGTGAAGACTTCTTTTGACATTTTGTCAATCCAAATGTTACAAAAGCTTATTGGATAGCGTCTCATGTGTTGCTTTCTTTTCTATGTGTGTTGTTATTAGTTGTTAGTTGCTTAACAAATTCACTTCGTTTTTATACAATGTGTACTTAATTATATATATATATATGATTCTTGTATATAGATTGGTACAACCAAATTATTTTCTTAATATATATTTCTTTTTGTTCATAAAAAAAACAAGTTGTTTAAACACTATTTCCTCATATAAGTATTTTATATATAAATATTTACATTATTAAATACTTTGTTTAGTTGTTAACTTCATTTTTAAACGCCATTGTTCATCCTTATTACTGTAGGAAAATGTTAAAAAAATATAACTAAAATAAAAATAAGAAAATCCTACAATATTTCCCTCAACCCACAATTAAGAGAAAAATACTCTTAACAATGATTCTAGTTAATGATTTATGTTTGGATTTTCTGTTTGAAGCGACAAATGAAACAAGACAGGAAAATTGTCAAAAGCGACTGCAACCAACGATACAACAATGGAAAAATAAGTTCTTATATACATTTACTAGTGGTCATACACAAAATTACGAAAATATTAGTCTTTACCTTTCTTTGTTATAAGTTTAAGAAATACTAAAGAAGACTAGAATTCTCTCAAGAGAATTAAAAGGAAACCACTAAAAAACCTCACCCATTTTATGTAAAAACGCTGCATCATTCGTTTCCATATATTGATGCACAGTCTATTTATAAACAACACTTTTATTTTTAATTTAGTTGTATCGTTGTTATTTAATACTAGGGAACACACATGCATTGTCGCGCATGTGTATTTGCATTCTTTAATTTGTATAAGATCAATAATATTTATTTTTAAACATATATAATAAAATTTAAAATAGTTGTTAAATATATAATAAATTTTAAAATAATTGTTAAATAAATTAACTGTCAAAAAATGTTTTTAGAATAATGATCAAAATAAAAAAATTAAAAAAGGTTAAAAAAATAATTATAAAATAATTAATTTTTAAAATATTAATTAAGGGTAAAATTGAAAAATAAAAAGTGGATTCAAAAAGAGGAATTCTCTTTATAAATATTATATTAGTAATGGAAGATATTGTAATATTATTAAGTTAATAAACAAAATTAAATTATATTTATTAAAAATAAAGTGAATGTATGAGAAAAATATGAAAAAATAACGGTTGATGCATAGAAGAAAAAGGAAAAAAGAAATAAGTAAATAGTTTTATAAAAATTTGTAAAAATAACAATTAATTTTTAAAAATTTAACAAATAGTTATATTATAAAGGGTAAAGTTGGAATTATGAAATATGGACACAAAAGAGGGAATCCTCTTTATATATAGTTATAGATATTCTTAGTGAAATATTTACCTTTTTATTTTTTATTTTTTTATTATTTTCTTAATTATTTATTGTGAAATATTGATTCACACTTTATTATTTAAAGTTTTACTTTTAAGTTTTATTTTATTTATTTTTATATTATATTATGAAATTATATTAAATATAATTCTTTTAGTTGAATATGATAACTTTATATAAAGAAAGAGGATAAAAAGGGGTAAGTAGTTTTAGTCTAATAAAATTAGATAAAATATTACTTATATACTTTACTCTTATATTTAATATTTTATAATATTCTGTAATGTTTGATTTGTGTGTATAAAGTATTGATTGAGATAGAGTATGATATATGTTGAGAGTAATTAAATATTATAATCATTGAAACCATATGTTTAAGAATTCATGTTGGACGAGTCTTAAGCTCGTGTGTGTGTTTTAAGACCTGGCATATGAGAGTCTATAGTTCAATGTAATGTCGTAAGTCATGATATTCATGAGGAAAAACTTGAATTATCCTATACTTATCTAATATTTACAAGTTTATGATTGCCAAAGTTCATTTCTATTACACAATACAAATTTTAGAACCATTTCATAAATTAAATTATGTTTTTTTTTTTTTAGCTGTATGAAGCAAATGTGTTTCACTGTAAAGATCAAGATAGGGAAGAACTAGATTATGTATGCATCATGCCCTAATCATGGAGTGCTTAACAGCTTTATTTTTAGTTTTATGTTAAATATTATGGTAATACTTTTTTTCCTACTCTTAATTATATCATTTTTATACATCAAAGAAAGTCCAAAAAGAATAATACTGCTTGACCTTTAAAGGAGGCAATTGATTAAACTAGGGACATGCCTTGATATTTGAGTATCTTTCTCTTTGTATTTTTGATTAATTAAACGAAAAGTGATATATAAATGGCTGAAGAAACTTGCAAATTGTGATTTATGACATGCATATAGTATTAATTAATCCGCAATTAGGAGTAGTTTTTGAAATTGTGAAGAAGACTAAAGTTGCAGCACTAACCCTTTGGGAACATAATGATAATTAATTAGGAATATACCAGCACATCCTCAACGCATCAAATAATTAGTGCTTAGTTTGTGGCATACAATGGTGCCTCAAATCAATTGTCGTTACTTAAAATAAGTAGCTATCAGATTCTGCTTTATCACTACACTAACTATATATTAAAGCTAAGCTTAGAGTACCTTTAAGAACATGGCGGTGATGAGGATTAGACCCTCCCACTAACTATATATTAAAGCATCTCGTAAATTATTTTTGGTGGCTAATTATATAACATGGTGGTGATGAGATTACAAATCTCTGTCCCCGCTAACTCAAACGTTAAGCTTCATTGCTTTCTAATTTCTACTCCTTATCATTTTTTCTGTTACATACTTATAAATATGAGTTTAAGTCTCATATTGGTTAAAAATAAGAAAATGGAACATTATATAAGAATAAAGACCTATAAACCTATTGTCTTAAAATTTTGGGTTGAGAGTGGTGTTAATGTCTTATGTGGTTGGATTCAAATCTCAATGGTGTTTGTTCTATCCAGTGAAATCTCCTCTGTAGACCTAATATGGTATCAGAATCGATGGTTAAAACCGGCTCGGACGAGTGCAGTATGATCCTTATATCGAAAGTCTTTCTGGTAAAGATTTCAGATAAACGTGTCATGTGAGTGTACCAAATAACATGATGATGATGTCACACACTTTCAAGATAATATATACAAGGTCATCATCATCACCATGATGTATCTGTTCCCTCCTGGTGTTTCTTTTGTTTCCCTGAAGTCTCTGTGAGAATGGAAAAGAAAAGATTATTAGTCATATATGAGAATAAGGGGCAGAAAGATGGTTGAAAAAATGATATAGATAAAGCATTTATCTTTGGCATGTGATGTTCAGAATTGAACAGTTATTGTTGTAGTTTACTTTTGCAATGTAAAATGCTTTTTTGATATGGCCTGCTCCATGTGAGTAGAAGAAAAGCTAAGGTAAAGAAAAGGACAAGCATTTGAAAGATGTGAATAATTTATTTAAAAGGTTTTCCTAAACCACATGGAGGGGTCATGGCTTGTCCATCAAACTCAAGAAAAAAAAAAAAAGTGGGAAAAGAGAAAAAGAAAAAGGTGGGTATAGTGTGTGTGTGGAGATGGCACCCCATATGTGTTTGTGTATGCAGATATGTGTGAGGAGTTCACCCCCTTAAATATTGCACATTTGCTTCGTCTTCTTCCTTGCCGACAAATTTTCCAGATTTTCGAACTCCTACAATTATGTCTACTATCACCATGTCTATTCTTTTTATGCTGTTCTACTTTTCTATTAATATTTATTCAATTTCAGAGAACTAATAGTAGAATTTGAGGGGAGGGTTTGGGAAATTTATAAAAGAAATTATTCTTATGTTGTCTGATTTAAATACAAAAAAAAAAGTATATATCATTTCTTTCTTTCTTTACTCTCTTTTTCAGACAAGAATTACATGTAAAGACTTTATAACAAATCATACACTCAATAGTTATGTCTCTGAACAACATGAGATTATATGTTCCGATATAACTTATCCTGTTAAGTTAAACAAATTTGGATCTGTATAGATTAATTTGATGAATGTATTTTGTTGTTTAAAATAAAATTTCATATATTAATTCAAGGGGTTGAAATTAGAATTTTCTAATTTTTTAATTCAAATAAATAACATAAGTGTGATATATATATATATATATATATATATATATATATATATATATATATTTTTTTTATGTTAGAAATCTAAAGTTTAAATTCTATGTTGAGTATAAACGATAAAATTGAACGATGTAAAATATGAAAGATAAAAGAGAAGTTTGAGGTGATATTATATTTTAACGTGAGTTGAGCTTTCTTTTATCTGGATTTGTTGTGTATTTTAACATCAATTTATATTTTGAAGGTACAACATATAAATAACATATAAAAAATAATGGAAAATCAAAATTAAAAAATATTTTTATTTAATTTTCATTTTTATCTTTCATTTTTTTTTATTAAATCACTTATTAAGAATACGGAGAATGCTAATCAGTGTCCTAAGGATATTGGTTAAGGATAATTAATTTGTTTCGGTTCCTTCATTTTTATATTGAAAGTTGAAATAATTAAATACATTAATTAAGATAGTATAAATGTACATAACAAATTTTATAAAGACAAAAATATCATTTTAAAGTTTGTTTTAGACAATGACGTACTTATACAAAACAATGATTTTGAAACTTTTAAGGTTTCTATTAAAATATTTTATATATTTATTTTTTTTATAATTTTTTAGATGTTTAAGACTATTTTTATTTTGTTGGTTGTTTTGTTGATTTAATCTTCCTTATATTTAATTATATTTGATTTTTAATAACATTAAAATATAGTTATTTTATTATTTAATTATTTTTTTAATTTTTATTGATGAACATTAAATAAATATGAAACACACATGACCAATAATTATGGACGCTAGCGTAAACACAAACGTTGTCACGCAAGTGTATGCATTTTTTTAAATATGTGTAATAGTGTAATGTTATTAAGTTAATATATAAAATAAAATTATATTTATTAAAAAAAAGTGAAATATATCAAAAAAGATGAGAAAATAACGATTGATAAATGGGAAAAAAAAAGAAGTAGAGATAGATCGTTTTATAAAGAATTTGTAAAAATAACGTCAATTTTTTAAAATTTAATAAATAATTAAATTTTAAAGGATAAAATTAAAATTTTGAAAAATAAACATAAAAGAGGAAATCTTCTTTATATATTATTATAAATTAAGATATACAATGTTATGTAAGTGAAATTTATGAAGTATAATTTTATATATTATGTACTAATACTGATATAATTTTATATGGTTATTTTAGATTTTTTTTATTTTTTATTTTAAAAGACGTATAATTATACAATATTTTTCTTCTCCCTGCCAGCCAGAAGGTTTGCAAGTAGGGATATACTAATCTAATTTAGGACAAATTGCACATTTCTATACCTAGTCTTTATGTGTTACATGTCATTGTCTACTATATACAAAGTCATGCAACTTGTATTTAATTAAATTAGTTGGTGAATACATTAATTAAATAATTAGAGAAATTACTGTCTCACTAACTAATTAAGATATGTTACCAATATTTTTCTATAAATAAAATATAAAGGCATGAAATTTAAAAAAAAAAAATACAAACACACACTCACTAGATTTAGATATAAATGAAGTCCTAAAGTGGAAAAAACAAAAGGTAGAGGTATATAAAAGTTAAAATTCATCTCTTGAAGTCTTAAAAATGAATATAGTATTTAAAAAGCATATACTAGTATAAAAGTTGTCGAAATTAAAAATTCCTTACATTTAATTAATTATAGGCCACAACTAAAATATGTTTTTAAATAAAACGCAACATATTTTGTTTATCGGAAAAGCCAATATAGGTTTTAAAATTAAAAGTTATATATTTTTCAGTGAAAGAAAAGAAAACCCGAAAAGACAACCTAACCGGTGTACGATGGTGGCTCCCATCAATGTGAGGTCTAAATTAAAAGGCTTTTAATATAGATGAATTAAAATTCTTTTATTAAAAGGATAAATGCAAGTAACCTAATTTTGCCAAACATAAAATTGTCTAATTGACTTTCATTTTCAAGTTACTAGACAGCACCCAAGACTTTTTCAAAGGAAATAAACTAAAATCTAATTTACCCTAAATTATGGTAATATTGATGGTAAGCACGTACATGATATGACAAGTCAAAACTTTGACCTTTAAAACACTACCAAAAGATAAATAGTTTCACCTAGTTACATATTCAAATATTTTTTATAACTTGATTAGGTTTTCACCCTACGTAAAAATATGTAGTATACGTTGACCTTTAAAAAAGATTAAGCATTATCATTCATACAATATTATAAGTATTAAGTATATATACATAATGTATTAAAAAAAATGAAATCTAAATATTTCTATAAAATTAAATTCTTTGATGATTATTTTTTAAAATTAATCATACTTTTAATTAATATAAAATTTTTAACATGATGAATGACAAATATATGTAATAAAAAGTCTGAATACAAGCTTGTACATGTAAAAGATATGCATGTTAATTTTTTAAATAGATTTTAAAATTTTACTAAGTTAGTCTTCATGATGTTTATTTTATCATACAAAAATTGATTTTTACCGCGTGAAACTAAACTCATAATTTTTCTATAAACTAATTTCAAGTTATAGAAAATTGATTTCTTTTTTTTAAAGTGTTTAAAGAGAAATTCATCTATATTTAATTTTATTCATATCTAACAATAATAGAATTTGTTATTGGAGATCTCACATTGACTATAATAAGTCTAATTTATAATATAATGAATTCAAATCTCAATTTATAAGTTAGTTTTGTAACGACCGACTTAGAGTTAAGATCCACTACTTAAAATAATATTTGAATTATTTGAAACTTATCTTAGAAAAGTTTATTTTTTGTTGAGCTGGCATATTATCATTATCGGACCACTATCAAATTATTAATTAATTATGTCTAGTCCTATACTCAAAACATGTATTAGTGTGAGGATGATACATTGAAAATCTATATGGACTAGAGATAAAATAAATTTACAATATACAAGTGATACAAATTTCACTTTAAAAATCAATTTAATAAAATAACTTGCTCAAAATTAATATGTAATGAAGCAAGAATTTAGGTAATAATTAATAAAATGGGATTATCTTCTTTTGTTACATTTGTTTGAATAAATTGTAGAGAAGAAAATGGCAATGTGTAGTTTTATATATAGGTAATTTGAAACACTATGATGAATTGGATCGAGGTCAACCTCTCCTGAACTCATTCCAATCAATATAACCTTTTCACCCAACCACTTGTCCCATTAACACACGTTTGGAAAAAGAAAAAAAAAAATTCCACTTTCAAAACAAACATTAAACCTAGTTTTCCCTTTCATCTTTCAAATTTTAATAACATTTTTTGTTCTTCATGTGCTGAGGGTAACAATAAACAGTAACGAGCCTAGACCGATTTAGAAGATGTTATATTGCATTTATCATCATATAAATTTTAAAGCGAAACTTATATTAGAATTTTTTTTATACAATAACTAAATAATTAAAATTTTGATAATAACTTTTGGCACACAACATATATAAGTAAGTATTTAGCGTTTTAATCAAAATTAAGAAAAAAAAATGTTCTTTATAAGTCGCTAACATTTCATAATCGCACATGCATAGCCACAAAACACGATATTAGTGGTTTCACATAGATTATTGAGCCAAGTACATTAAATTGGGGAGTCATACATCATTTTCTGTGGGTAGGATAAGAGCTTATCTTACTTAAAGATGATAGTAGCATGATTAATATGTTTTGTGAGTTTGTGAACAAATTGATTGGCCTCTATTTTTCATCTTATCCTTCTAAGTGCCCAAACTCTATTTTCTATTGGCTACACATAATTCACATATGCTTAATGCAATCACAAATGTAAACTTTTTCGCATCAACCTTTTCAAATCATTATCATTATTTTTCCCTAACTAATTTAACTCAACATTCCCAATACTAATAACTTATTTCTACAACTTGCTTCATCACATTTCAACTTCATATAGATACATCACTATATTCAAATATAATCAAAACTATTCACGTTTATCTTATTATAGAAAAGTTGGTGAATTCCTTTGTCGAAGTATATATAGTTATTGAAAATATGTTAATAAGAACACGAAATTATTTAGAAAACATTCAGTTAAAAAATTTGTTTCTTAGTTTCTGATACTTTTTCTTTTATAATGGAATCCGGAATAAAATTATGGTGCAATTGAGATACTGAATCCCTTTTTTATTCTATTGGAAGAATTTTAAGTCATTTTGGTTCCTTCTTTCAGGCATTTTACATCATGTAGTTTTTGTGAAAGGAATAAACACGAAGAATTAAGTACCATACGTCAGTTTCCAATCAGAGCGAGTGAGTGTGCTGGTAATGTTAAGAGAATATGTTACAGTGAGGACATGTGAATGTTCAGGTGAAGAAGAGAATATACAACTTAGACATAGGACAAAAATATTGTACGATATATATATATATATATATATATATATATATATATATGTGTGTGTGTGTGTGTGTATTATTTATTTTTAGTGTATATATATATTATGAGAGTTTATGTGTATTATTTGGTGTCATTTATTTTTATGGGTAAATTATGTGAGTTCCGATCATAAATTTTGGTTTGTACACTAAAGATGAGATATAATTATAATGATAATGCTGAAAAAATAATCAGTTGGTGATTAAGGAGACAAGTCGAGAGACATGAAAATACTGAAAACATTGATGAATATTTTAAGAAAAAAATCATTGAAAAGACATAATATCAATGAAACAAGTGCATCCCATTTAAGGAATTAACACCATGCATTCAACTTAAATTTTTAAATAATAAATTTGAGTTTTTATTTTTATATGATGTTTAATTTTTTTCATAATTTTTATGTTATTCTTGGATTTTTTGATTTATTTTTAAATTGAAAATCCTAGGGTATTCGAAGCATCAAATATGAATCACGGAAATGACAAGTACGAGGATCATATTGTCAGAGGAATACAGCACCCTACAGTGTTGAAGAAGCATATCACTCACCTTTTTAATAATTGGATTGATACTATGATGTTTATAATTTGGTTTGGTTTGTTTAGGATAAAATAAAATCTAAACCAACTATATTTTATTAGACTGGTTTTTGGTTTCAAATGCGATCCTGTTCAACTATGAAAGCTCAGTTAAATCAAACGTGAACCTAAACTTATGAAGCACCCTTTTATTCACTAACAGTAGTGTTGTTCATGAAGCATTATAGTCTCATTTGATTGTGACATTTTCGAAAGCTTTAACAACATATTTTAGATGTTTTTCACATGTGTTAGACGAATATTTTTCTTACAAAACTTAACCATCGATTTTTCTATTGGCTCAGCCCCATTTCCTTGACAAAACCTATATAGAATGGTTTGACATGGTAAGTATTTAAGAATTGAACCAAGTTATGAAAGCCACATTGATCATGACGTTTTCAAAAGCTTTATTACAACATATTTAAAAGTTTTTTAAATAGTACACAGAACTGTATGTGTAGGTTATCTTTGTACACTTTTTTTTACAACAAAAAATAAGATAGTAAGAAAATAAAAGATAACATAAGATAAGAACATCAGTCGACTCTGATACCACTTGTTAGGTTTATAGAGGAATGGGTTTTATTGGGGAGAATAAACATCAATGAGACCTGAGTCAAACTACATAAGACATTGACACCACTCTCAATTCAAAACCTTAAAGCAATGAGTTTATGAGTCTTTATTCTTATATAATACTCTACTTTCTCATTTTTTATCAATGTGGGACTTAGACTCACATTTGGATTCCTAACATGAAATTCTACTTGAAAGACACAACACTTATGAAACTTGAGCCTAATCCACATAAATGATTAACACTATTTTCGATCTAAAATCTTAAAACAACAAACTTATGAATCTTCTATCTTGTATATTGTTCAACTATCTTTATAAAAAATGAGACTTAAACTCATACTTAAATTATAAAATATAAGAAAAAGAATGAAATTTGTAGAGCTAACATAAGCATAAAGAAACACTAAAACAAGCATGTTAATTATGTTGGAGAACACTTAAAACTATTTGTGTATTTACCCGCTTCTTTAACCATATGATTTATTGTTTAACCACTTGTCCTCACATCACTTGAACAAATTAATAAAAATTTTGGTGGAATCGTTGATAGAGAATATGATAATAGAGTTGATGTGCATGTGGCAGGGTGAGTAGCCGCAATTGTCAACTCATAAAGTGTGAAATTATTGGCTATGATCCTTTTCACTTACCCATTACTTGGTTAAGCAAAGTCTCTAGTCTTGGAGGCTACGTTTGTACAATGAATTCAACACATGCTCCAAGACAACATTTCCATTAAACTACTGTTAACCAAATCCAACACCAGATATCAGAGTATTCCCTAGTGCTAGGTAAGCCATGGACAAATTTATGCTTTAATTTTAAGTCTTATCATTTTTCAACCACATCATCACGTCACATTGGTGCATAACCTTTCTTGAATTACGCTATGAGATTAGATAGAAGACGCAGAAAAATATACATAAATGAGAGTGAGTTTCCAAATGAAGTGAGAAAGGAAAATGTATGACAGAGTGTTCCATCAGTTAAGGACTTTTATTTTTATATAATAGAATTGGTGACACAAATAAAATAAAGTAGTTGGGGAAGCCCAAATATTCTTCTGTGCTTTGGTCCATACCTGCTTTCTCCCTTTATCTTTACACTATATTTTTCAATGAGCCACCAACCTTCAGGACCAATGCTAGTAGTATCATTCTTCAAACCATTTTTTATTAGGAGTGTTCAGGGGTAGCTTATATCAGGATTCAATTCAATAAGATTGAGTTAAGTTTTATTTATAATTAGGTTAACATGGTCAAATTTAAATTAACTCACCCATATATAAATTGGATGATAAATTTAGTGTTTGGATTCTCTGCTAATTTTTATTTGTTGATCTATGTTGTATCTTCAAAATATACTAATGATCATTAATTTTAAAATTTTAAAATATATTAAAAATTATCTTTAAAGCACTAAAATAATATGTTTTTAATACTCAACAGACCATTATTAAATAGATTTTTATCTTTTGTATTGGAATAGAAATATAATAAGGAAGCGATATTTTACGAAAAAAGTGATTACAATTTATAAGGGAAACTGGTTATTACTCTTTTCGATGTAAATTTCACATGATAGGAAAGTTGTTCCATTTCTATATTATATTTGTATTTTTCTATTGATTTCTATCACAACACAAAAAAATTTAGGAGAGAAATCAAACTCATAAATTTAATATCAATGACAACATTCAAAATAACAAATTGCGTTACTTTTAATTAGATTGAACTTGAAAATTAAAAAATTTAACAACTAACAAAGTTTTTCAACATCTTAACCCAATCCAATTAAATTTGATCAAGAGTGGATTAGGTTGAATTGTGTTTAGTATAAAAATTAGAAACTCGACCCAATCCAACATGATACATTTTTTTATATAAATTTCGTGAAATTCATATCATTTAATGAGATTCATGTAGATTTTCCTCAATAATAACTACAATATATTTTTAAGCCATGTTCAAAGCTGAATTATCGACCAATATTTTAACTACTTTCTTCAGTAAAACAAAAATTATGCAAAGATAATAAAACATAAAAGATTAAATTTTATATGGGATCGAAGTACAAGCTATGGTTTACTGATTTGACATAAAGTGGGAGATGAATTTCCATTAAAATTGCCTCATAGGGCAATCTTGAGAGCAATCAATAATTATTGGAGAGCAATTCAAGTTCTCCACGTGACAGTGTCATTGTTTTCTTCTTCAACTCACTTTTCATTTCAAATTGTTCCCAATAATATTTTTTTAATTGCTTTTGGCAGTAATTTCTTACATTAAATGATTGAAATAGTAAAAGTATTATTGTTGGATAGGTTGTGGGGTTGCTTCGAAAAGACTTTTTTTTATTACATTAGATTGAAGATAATTGAGTTATCTAAAGTAGTGGAAAAAAAAACATGGAGAAGTATAAAAATTTATATTTTCAAGAATTCATGATTTGGGATTGTTCCAATTAGTATTGAGATTTATTTATTGGATTTGCTTCAAGGGCTTAAGTACGATAAGGAATTTGTGATGGCCCAAAAGGCCCATTAATCTGTAAATCTGAAATAGAAATACGTGGCCTTCTCAAATACATCGCGTAGTTTTTTTTTTTTTTTTTTAATTTACTATACGAAAAAAAGGAGGGAAATGCCGCTTTTCTCTTTAATCAAAACGATAATTCTATGGAAAATTTATGTAAAAAATAATAATTCTATTGAAAAGTTCATATTTTTATCCTGAATGTTTGATAAACAAAACATAGGCAATTAATAAACTCTTTGTTGGCTTAGATACATATCAATAAATACTTGTTCTTGCTTCATTCTTCTCTCTCTCTCTCTCTCTCTCTCTATATATATATATATATATATAGTGTTGTACTCATAATTTTTTATTTTAACTAAATATTTTTTTTAAATTACCGACATGAGACAGACATGTCTATAGAAATAATATTTTTAAGCATAATATTTCAGAATGTATCGAGAATACAATTTTGTACTTGAAACAAACGTTCTTTAAAATGTGGGAGATTGTTATATTCTTTTTTAGAGAATATTTAAATTTAAAGTAAAATTCACCAAAAAAGGAATGATTCTTGTATAAAATAGGTGGTGTGAAGAGTAATTTTAGGAAGAGAAAAAGAACCAAACTCGAGCATGGGCTTTGGTCTTCGCCTCATAGAAGTCCACTATTGGACCCAAACTTAAACGACATTTAATAAAGCGTCGTGTGGTGTATTGCGGCGTGTGAGCGTCAACTATGGCTTCTTCGTCTTCAACATCGGGTTCGGGTTCGGGTTCAGGTTCGGCGCTGACGGAGCGAAGAGGTATACCAGGGGCACAATTCGTGGAGGATGTTCAAACTTACCTCACTCAATCGGGCCTCGATGTTGGCTCAGCCCTCGCTTTTCTCCAAGAGAGGTTTTCATCTTCATTTTCCTCTTTTACACTTTCATTTTTGACATTCTCGAAACCTTAGATTTTAAGGATCTGCTTGTTATTTTTCTCTGGTTGTCTTGATCGTAAAAATCAGCTTCTATTGTTCATTCGTAGAGTTTTGTGATTGCATCAGTGTGATGGTAATTATATCCAAGTTTCAGTTAGTTCTCAGCTAGGTTAATCTGCATTTTTGCGGTGCCTTGTAGTTTGCCTTTATAAACGAGTATGGGACTAGCGAAAATGTGCTAATATTTGACTGTGGTTGAGAAATGTGTGGGGTTTGTGACATAGTGATAGTCAATGGTGCGTGCGAAGTAATAAGATTTTTAAAAGAATGTGATAGAGTTACAGAAATTGATGTGAGTTTATAAGTGGTGGAGTTGGTAGGATTTATAAAATTGATTGAGTGTGAAATGAAGTTTTTTTATGCAAAGGTCGGGAATAGGGATGACAGAACAAGCTGAGCTGAATGTGAGCTGAAGAAGATCAATATAGGTGATTTAGGCTGGATCTTTTGGTCTGGATTTTGGAATGGGTACAATTTGTGCATACAACAAGAAAGCCTCCAGTTGGTCAAGTTGGCTACATGGGGAGAAAACTTGTGCAACATTAAATGAATTATTACCTCGAAATGACGAAATGCTGAATGGCGTTGGAGTTATTTTGGATAAACAATCTCTGTTAGGCTACCTGAAATAATAGTCTGTTTTTATTTTTTGTTTCTGTGATTTGAATAGTGGTTAATGAACTAACTTTGCAGCTTTTCATGTGATTTTAAGGTTGCAATCCACGTGATTCCTTTTTAGATCTTTGGAACATGTCAATGCATGATGCTTAAATTGTCATTCTTTAGATTCAATAAGTGTGCAATTTGTATAATCAACCCATTTGTTAGGAGATCCACATTGAGTAGGATAAGTTATCTAATGAACTAGTTTTTCGGGTTGGTCTTTCCTTTTGTGCTTAAGTGCTACCAATTGATGTGTTTATTGAAAGTGATACCTGAAGGTGCAAACTGAATACTAATAGGTGAGTGACACGCCAGAGATAAATTAACTTCCATTAGATTATTGTCGATGGTGTCAAAGCTGTTGCAGATGTTGGTCCTTCAGGGAGATGACAGTGTAAGAGTCTCACACTAAGTAGGATAAGCTACTTGATGTCATACTTAAGTCTCATGACTCTCCCGCCTTATGGTCTCGTGTTTTGTTTTGAGTTGTACTATTCTCTTGTGCTTAAGTCCTAACAAATGTTATTAGATGGAGTTTATGTCATGAACCTCCTTCAATCATTATTATTTCAGTATGATGTGTTTGACTAGTAAACTGAATGGTATGTATGGTACTGATCTAAACTATTATCCTTGGTTTCTAATTTTTTAGTTATACCAAAATTGCACCAATTTTTAACCCTGTACCCAGTTTTGTTATATTTTTAAATGTACCAAACATGGAAAAGGAACTAAATGCCCCCATCATAGCTAAATGACAATGGGTTTTTTGGCAAATTCCCATAGTAAATTTGTGAATGAAGGCCTGCAATGGCAGCTCCATAGGCTGTAATTGCATGTTTATCTGGCAGAAATTTGGCCATCCACCATTTGTAACACTGGTCTCCATTCTAAATTGTCTACCAAATTCTGCGAATGTGTTATTATACTAAGAAAAATTAAGTTTCTCTTGCTCCGAAAGATGCTTTCAAAACGAAAAGTTCATTTGGACACGGAAAGAGAGGCTTATTTGTGAATTTATTTCTTGTTTCCATGTAAATGCGATCTTATTAATGTTTGTATGAATTAGGATCCATCATGTTTTCCTTGCAGACTTCAGCAATACAAGGTAGTAGAAATGAAGCTTCTTGCTCAACAAAGGGATCTTCAGGTTTAATTTCCCTATATATCTAATAATAGATTATACTTTATGATATTCCTAGATAAGCCACAATAAGGCATACTTATACTTTTATTTTATTATTGTTTTGTTTGAGGGCTAGAAACATGACATGAAGAAACACATATTGTATTTTAAGTTAGAATTAGTAGCACCAATTAAAACTTTAACTTGTCAAAGATGAAGTGTGAATGTGACAGTTTTATGCCTGTTTAGGTGTCTGTTGGACGGGATCAAGCAAGCTATATTTTCTGTAACACATGATTAATATTACTCATCTCGGGACTTGTGTCATGGTTCTAATTCTATAGTTTTTGAAACATATATGGGATTTAACCAGAACAAACAGTTGGGTTCACGCCTCATGGCCTAGTTGAGTTGCATTGATGCTATGTAGGTTGATAGGTTTAAACTCCAAACTATAGTTGTCTTATATTTTTAATTTTGGCCATTCCTAACTGTCTAGGCTTCATATTTGAAGTAGTATAGGATGGACTTAAAACAATCTTGTTGATTTATTACCAATTGCTAGTTTTCAAATTTCAACTAAAACAAGAAAATGTTCCCTTTTTGTTCTATTTTGGCAAAAATATGTAAACATAAAATGATTCATCTAAAGTTACTCTGAAGTGAGTATATCCAATCTTTTTTTCTTTGGTAATCTAACCAGCCTATTGCAGTGACACGTCTTTTTTGTGGTGGTTGTCAGGCAAAGATACCAGATATTGAAAAGTGCTTAGATGTTGTTGCTACATTGCAAGCTAAGAAGGGTACTGGTGAGGTTCGTCTTGAGCCTGATTTTCTATAACAAACTATATCTAAACAAGTAATAATTGTAAATATTATTTAGGTAAAATATACTCGTAGTTATTATTTTACAGAAGTGTCAAGATATTAATGGTTGTTAGCTTTTATCAGACAGCTGAACACTGAAATTGTATGTATATTATTATTATTATTCTGTCAATACATATAGTTTTCCAGAAAAAATATGCCATCGTTTTTCTAATGTTGCTGCATCCTCAAGACTTCCTGATTCCTCAATAGTATTTAAGCATAGCACTAGTTTTGTGGTCGTGACCTTTGTTTAGATATATCCTTTTATTTTTTTTCTTGTTGGCAGCTAGTGTGTAGTTCCTTCTTTCCATGAAAAGTTGCCGGTTAATATCCACATGTTTCATTGCTGGGCTTCATTGATGTTGCTTATATCAATTTTCTAGTTATGTGGAGTTAAACGTGTGCTTTTTATTTACTTTTTATTTTTTGGTTGTAGTTTTTATGTAAGGTTTATACTATATGATAAAGTTCTTTCTGTCTGTTGGGATATGCGTATCGTCATCATCCCCTATAGTTGATTCCACGTCTCAAGCTATTGGACTCTGCTTTTTTGTTAATCCCTCATATCTTAAAAGATTGATACTGTGATCAATCTTTTTCCTGACATAGAGAAGCAGTTCTAGTCCTAGACTAGACACGCATGCAAGAGTATTAATGTTTTTACATTTAGTTTAATGCCTTCACATTTTGCATAATTTGGCAGGTCTGAAATAAGAATGTATATATACTTTCAGATAAGTAAAATCCGGCAGGTCTGAAACAAGGATATGTAAAATTTGTGTTCAATAAGGATGTGCTAAATTTGTGCTTAGTTGTGTAATTTTTGGGTTAGGAAGACTACAGTAGAGGAAACAAAGGAATAAAAGAAAAAAATATATAATGAACCCTATGAAAGGATAATGTTGGACTGATATTTGTGTACAACTAGAAGCTTTTGTGCATTATATGCTAGGTTTTCATTTGTATTTGTGAAATTGTCTCCTGAACACATATATCTACCACTCATCATGTCTGCACATAGGTGCAAAACAGTAAAGAGCTCAGAATAATAAAAAATTATTAATAAATTCTTGTTTGGTCCATCATTGAACAATCTCTTACACATGTTCATCTAAACTCTGTATAACTTGGTCTCTGTGACTAGTCCACTCTGATGTGATTTTGGGATGCAGTTTAGGATATCACTATCCCTCCGGTCCTAGTCACCTCCCTGCACCCAGATTTTAGGCTCAGTTGTTGCTATAGAGTCCTAAGTTATTATTGTCAATCAATTTCTCATCATATTTGGATGTCATTAAAAATTTAATATTGAGCATATTTCTAGTAAACTGTTTAAAGTTTTTACTGCAAGTGAAAAGCATCAGTTATGTTACAAACTTAAGGTTTGTATTTGAATTTAAATACAGGAACTTATTACTGATTTTGAAGTATCAGAAGGCATATATTCACGAGCACGCATAGAAGAAACTGATTCGGTGTGCTTGTGGCTGGGAGCAAATGTTATGCTTGAATATTCATTAGAAGAGGTACTTGTTTGTTAGTTTTTAGGTGTTATTTTTGTTCTTTGTTTCTTTTCCCCCTTATATAAATAAAGTATATATTTCTTTTTCAGGCTACAGGTCTTCTACAGAAGAACCTGGATAATGCTAGAGCTAGTTTAGAAGTTCTGATTGCTGATCTTCAGTTCTTGAGGGACCAGGTGACAATCACTCAGGTCAGCTTGCTAACTAAGGGTTCCATACGCCTATGCATTTTCCACATCTTCCCATTTAAAGCAAATAAACATAAGAACATTGAACTTTCATAGCAGCATGGCGAAAGGCCAGTTAATGCCTTTAAGGGAAGTTCTCAGCCGGAGGGACAGAATGTGGGAGGTAGAACATAAAAAAGGAAGTGAAAATTGAGATAAAAAGTTTTATTTCACTGATCAGTTTTCGGCAAAGAAAATGAGAAACTTTGATTTGGAATGGAAAAACAAGCGAGTGAAAATGATTTAATTTGGACCTTCATATTGAATATGGAAAAGTACACTCACAAACAAACAATGAAAAACAGTGATTCATTTCTATTCATTACTTAGTTTTCTTAAAAAACAAGCGTACAAAGATGCCCACTCAGCATTATCTAGACTCTCATTTTTGCATCTTCCATGCACATCTTATCTTTATATCACGCATTTGAGACATTTGAACTGCTTTTTGTATATTGCACAAATGTTGAGAATGTTTATCAGTATATCTATCATCCAATCTTTTACAGGATTCTTGAAAATTATTAATTCTAGTTTTTGATATATATGTATTTGATCAGGTTACAATTGCTCGCGTGTATAATTGGGATGTGCATCAACGGAGAATTCAACAGGCTGCTGCTCCAACTGCTCAAGAGTAAAATGGATAATTTATTCACACCTAGATCTAAAATGTAGCACTTATACATTTTCTTTAGAGTTTGATTTTTATCTCTAGCCAATTTATAATTTAGATAAATTGCAGTTTTCTGTCTCCAGTTCGGTTTCACCACAGTAGACACTAAGAGGAACTATATTTATGTTGGCTGTTGTCTTGGTCTCTTGTAAAATGCCCATATATTAGGTTGATGGGAAAGTTTTGTTTGGTGTGATCATATGGATATATTTTACTCTGTAATGCGGTTTTACTTGTTTAAGTTTCTATTGCTGATGCTAATTTTAGTTGTCTCTGAGTAAGCCGAGTTTGAGTCCAAATTCTGCATCAGATAGATGATCATAAAGGTCCCACAGAAAGCTTCAATTGTGAATGAAATCCATCGACTAAACAACGCGGAATAAAACGGGACAAGACATCGCTATCAATTGCTCTCTAGTGATGTCAGTGTCATCTTATCTTTCCTCAAAAGAGACGTAGATCTGGACGGTTTCTAATGAAATATTAAATTTCAATCTTAGTCAGGGGTGAGATGATGCCAGGTTTGATTTATGATCCAGTCAACTGGTCTACTCACACAGTTCATGAAATAAACGGAATAATAGAAAACTGAGATATTCAGGATCTATTCTCAAACCTCTACCTGTTTGAATGACAAGATATGCGAGTTTGGTTGAGTGCTGCTGTTCATGTCCCCAAACAGGTTTCTTTGCTGCTTTCAAGCGTTCACATGAAGTTCATACTCATACTAAGTAGTTAGTTTTTTGGCTTAGATTTCACATGGGGAACCATTGCTAATGGGTATCTGCGTTCTGAACATACCCTACCTATGTAAAGTGTGAACCAGAAAACCCAATAAGTTTAATGAGGTCACCCTTTCTTCATTAGGGTGGACTGAACCACTTGCACCTATTGTCTAATAGCTTGTCTGAATTGGTCCTGTTTGATTTATTAAGGTAATCATAAACTGTGATTTTAGAGTAAATTGGTTTCAAGAGATAAGCTTATTTTTCATGTAACACTACTATTTTAATTAATTTCACCTTAACTACTCTCAGTGTATATGGCAGCAATAAATGAAAGATGTGAAATGGTATGCATTTGAAATTATAGTCAAAGTTTAAACTGCTGAATAGAAAACACGTCAGAATCTTAAAATAATCGTTTCCTGTTCTAAACTATATCAAGTGTATAACCATATAATCTTTTACTGTATCTCCTTTCTAAGTTTAAAGCTAACTTCTCTTGCTTTCAGTTTACAGTGTAACAGTTGAAGTGTTGTTTTGATCACGATGCCTGGTAAAATACATTGTATATATGGCTCACAGCTAATGTATGAAGAACCTCTCAATACATTGAATAAAATACATTGGCAGGGTCAAACTTAAATATTTTTCCAAGAACACTTCAAGGTATATGGTTGACCTCGTTAGACGGGACCTTCCCTATTTATTGGCTGGTCCCAGACCTTAACTAGCATGTTGTTGACACCCTTAACTGAACTCATGTCACACTCAATACCACCCTTCCCCTTCACCTTCCACACATGCGTTTACATATCTGAAATCAATCGAGTTAGTTCAAATTTTGACTTCTGATTTAGTTTGAGAAAAGAAAAAACGTTTTCAAGATTGATTCATTTGTCTAAAAGAATCACAAAGATTGAGCTAGTCTTTGCTAAGAAATTAAATTAAACTTATTTAGTTCATTCGTAACTTTTTGTTGTTTTTAAGAAAAAGTTTCTTATATTATTTTGTAACTTTGTTAATTTAGTATCTAATAATGTGCTCAACCTTTTATATGTTAAATTCAAAAATTCCAAACTATACAGGTGCTTTCGAACAACTAGTGAGATTTATACGATTTCACTTTTCTATGATATATTTAAAGAATTGAGTTTTATCCTAAATTTTGTTTATTTAATTAAACAAGTAGTGGAACTCAAATATTTCATAGATAAGTTCGATTAATCTATAAGCGTGTTTACCTTGTACATTATATCCTACATGTAGTGTGGTTTAAATAAAATCACAAGTTTTTTTTTTTTTTTTCATTTCATCTCCTTTATATAACACCATTTGGAAATGGAATGACTTAAGTTATACAAAACTTTAAAAGGTTGGAGTACAGTTTCAAATTTTCAAATAGAAAGTTTGAGTTCACCTTGTTGCTGTAAGTTTCTCTGTACCTATCTTTGATGATAAATCTCCGCAGACATTTATTGAGCACAATTTCGAGTTGAGAAAGCTATAAATGTGTAAAAGATCACTAATATGTGAAATATCACATATATTCTCTGTCCTAGTTTCTTGAATATGCTCTATCAACTTTCTATTGCATTACAAGTAATAAGAAAAATACATTGTGCTACTCATCATCGTTATAATTTTTACTTTTTAAAATTTTAATAAGCAATAAATTTTTTTTTCTAAACTTAATATAAGGAAAAGGAATAATGAATTTAAATAAAAATAAATGTAAACTATTTTTTCTAGTGGCGCCTTTAGAAATATATTTTCCAATTAACTGAGACCAATTAACTGAGATACAGTTTCTAATGATTCTATCCATTCCTATTTTAATTCTACGGAAAAGTTCCTTTTAGATTTTTTTTACCAAAAATGGCATAATTAATTGTTATTAGTTAATCATTTCAATGGGCATATACGTTATTATTATTATTATTATTATTATTATTATTATTATTATTATTATTATTATTATTATTATTATTATTATTATTATTTTATAGTATTTGAGTATGGGATAGAAGTGTATTATTGTTTATAGGGATGTCAAAAAAATCCGAATTCACGGATATCTGCAGATAAAATTCACAACGGCTACAAAATGAATATTGAAAATGGATACCTACTACCTGCGGGTATTGATACTTGCATGTTAACGGGTATCATAGTATCCGTACTCGTGAATACCCGTACTCATTAAATTTTAATTTACAAAAATATCCTTATATATATATATATATATATATATATATATATATATATATATATATATATATATATATATATATATATATATATATATATTT
>Ga0214542_1000596_pt1 | contig 66808 bp, 35 predicted proteins | sample CNSS1metaG_FD_160096 | JGI IMG/M metagenome (GOLD analysis project Ga0214542, IMG submission 160096) | Root nodule microbial communities from cowpea collected in UCLA plant growth center, Los Angeles, California, USA - CNSS1 | ecosystem: Host-associated > Plants > Roots > Nodule | place: USA...
TATATATATATATAAAGATCTAGGGTAGATTTAACTATGCCCATTTTATTAAAAAATAAAACTTTAAAAGAGATTGTAAAAGATTGACAATTGCAAATTATGTGTAAGTTTGAGGTTACAGAAAGGTTCAAGAGTCTTGATGATTAGGGTGGGTAGGTAGAGAGAGAAAGTGTTTAGTGTGAATGAAAGAGAAGCCTTTGTTTTGTGTTGTGTTGTGCTGTGTCTCATAATCGCCACACTTTGTTCACTGTTCTTCCAGCCTCCACTCTCTCATACAAACAAAGCATCACTTCTCATCGTACGTCACTCCTTCTATTATATCTTATTTTCTAATTTTTTTCTCTCTTGTGTATGCAATTAATCCATCACCAGATCCTTTTAATTTTTCTTTTTTACCCTATTTTCACCTTCGTCTTCTTGTCCCTGTGTTGTTTCTCCCAACTACCTCTCTACCCTTTCTAGTTAGCTTTTTCCCACTTATTTCAACATTTCACAACAATTTCTACAATCAATCATGTTTTTTTCGTGACTATTTTTTTATTAATCCTCGCAGCTTAGTTATCAATATATGTATTGTATGTACCGTAACATGGTAGGGGAGTTTTTTTTTTTTTGGTTTTTTTTTTTTTTTTTTTTTTATTGTGTGTGATGCTCATGATTGTGTGTGCGTGAGTAACTAAATAAAAAAAAAATAAGATGCCCTTTTATCAAACTCCGATCTTTTCCCTGTAATTTATTGTTTCTGGAGTTTACTTTTGTTGGGTGTGTGGCATTTGAAACCCTTTGGATGTGTTTGCTTTTTGAGAATTAATTGTTCTGGAGCTTGATTTTGGGAATGGAAGGAGTGAGTATAACAACAAGGGAATTGTGTTTGAAGTGGTGATTCAAGATTTTGATGATAGTGGTGACAGAAATTTATTGACGATGGTGTTAGTAATGTGATTTAAGTGATTGGCTTTTTTATGTTTACACAAAGATCATGTGGGTAGAAGTTCACATTTGGCTTGTTTGTATTTAAAACTGATTTCTTTTCATAATGAGTAAGGAGATTGCAATTAGCTATAATACATTAGGAGAGTTTAGGAAACTGAGAAACTTTAGATTTGTGTTATTTATACATGTATTTACTTCCGTTTTATCAATATTTACAACACTCTACCAAATCCTACAAAAATAAAGTATGAGGCTTAGGCATTTTGATATAGTTCTTTGCAAGCTGAGTATTACAGTGTCAGTTACAACTATTGTAATAGTACTGATTTCTTTTATTTGATTGATTGTAGCAGGTCAATCATTGTGGAGAAAAGAAGTGAGCAGACTGATTCTTCTGGGTTCTGATTTTCAGCCGTATACAACTAAAGTTACAAGTTTTAACTGAAATGGAAACTGAAAAATCTAACATTTCAAAGGCTGAAGAACTTAAAGTTCTTGCCAATGAAGCTTTCAATGGTAAATAATGCAATTTCTCTGTGCTGTGGTTAATTTACTTTCTTCATCTTTGCAGTGAAATTTGTGGTAATAGCTGAATTATTGAATCTAAATCAATTTTGATAAGGTTATTTGTTGTCACTGCTTTAATACATTTATTTGCTAATGCTTGCCGAACGTGTGAATCCCTTTTTCAGCTCGAAAATACTCCCAAGCCATTGATCTATATACTCAAGCAATTGAGCTAAACAGTGGAAATGCAGTTTACTATTCTAATCGTGCCTTTGCTCATCTTCGGCTTGAGGAATATGGTAGTGCCATACAAGATGCCTCAGAGGCTATTGAAATTGATCCTAAATATTCAAAGGTGCTCTGAGTCCTAAAACATTACAGGCTTTCCTATATTTAGTTATCATTAATAAAAGACATGTCCTGATTATGGTTTATTGTTATAGGGTTATTACAGGCGAGGTGCTGCTTATATTGGGCTGGGAAAATTCAAGGAAGCACTGAAAGATTTTCAGCAGGTAACTGTGTTTGATGTCTGTAAAATATTCGAATAAGCTTGGTTGGAAAATAACATGTTCATAATAGAAGGTCAGCTGCAATGCAAAACATTGATAGATTAATATTCACGTTCCATTAATTGGTCATGTAGATAAGAATATCAAAGAGAAATCAGAGATGAAAAACAAAAGTTGTCAATAAATTTAGTAGATTTTATGAAACCGTACTAACATTAGTCTTTAAAAGATAGTATTTTTCGTTGAATATATATTCTGTGTTAGTTCCTGCCTGATATCAATTGTACTTGTCCAGAATATGGGTTACAACAGTTGCAAAAAGATGTGAAAGGAAAAAAGAGAAATTGCATGAAATAATATTTATATATATATATATATATATATATATATATATATATATATATATATATATATATATTCTACCTAGAACTAGAATTGAAAGAATGGTGGATAGATAGACAAGTAAAACAAGAGATCGTAATATGGTTCATTAGATCCCACTAATATGCAATTGTTGGAGGTTCCATATCTATTAGAGATGTGACCAAATTATAGTGTATAAGTCGGTGCAAATATCATTTTATGTGTTGGTTTTGTGAGGTTGACTTAGGTTTAAAAGTTCACTTTCTAAGAGCAATATTACACTACTACTACTATAACAAAAGCCTTATACCACTAGTTGGACAGCACAATGCTATTTGACTTGGTCAAAGACCAAATCTTCAAAGAGGATATGCACAAAATAGATTTTTAACATATTTAAATGAAATCTAAAGTAATGTAAATCAGCAAAGTAACATTAAAATCACCACTAGCAAATCAGGCATCAGTCTCAGTCCCTCAGAGCCAATATAACCACCAACCACTCACCCAAACAGTGCCAAAACAACTAAGAAATAAATGCAGTACTCAGGCAATTGACTAGGTTTAGAAGGATACAGTAGCTGAGGTTGCACAGCACTTACAGAAGGGAGCTCATAATCGACCAGCGGTTCAGAATATGTCCAACAGGAGTGGGGGTCTCACAGCACAGCTTAGAGGACAGAAGTTGTGAAGAGAGTTCTTAGCATCAAATAAATATGACTGCTGCAAAGATTTGATGTGATGCTGCAGCTCAGTCCAGCCTCTGAACTCCTTGGTGCAATTTTGTTGGGCTTCCTTTTTTGTTAATACTCTATTTCCTTCATTCCTCATCTTGCAAGATTCTCTCTGAATTTACTATATTTCTCTCTGCCATTTCTATATTTTCTTCTTCAAATCCAGTGTTCCAGTTGCTAAATGCTGGAACCAAAAATAGGTATTATTATATTCTGAATGTACTCTATTTGTCCGAATACCAGTCATATCATTCTAGAAAATGGGTAACAAAAGGAAGGGAAAAAGAAAGAATAAAAGCAAAATATTGCTCTTAACTTTGATGGACGTGCTTCCTCCCAGTTTGAGTCCACACTGAATTCTTGTGTACATGATATTCACAAATTATATGTGAAATTAAAAAAAAAATTCCTTTAAAAGTAAATCTGCAAATACGTAGTAAGCTGAATGTGAAGGTGGCCACCAAATTGTATTGCTGTCTTGTATTATCCACTATAAAATTTACAACATTTATTCATATAGCAAATAGTACCACGCATATGCATGTCTACATGCTAGAAAATGAAGGATGCTTCTACAGTAATTTAAATTTCTAACTGTTAATTGTTTATTAATCTGTAGATTACCCTGTAAATTCTTCTAGCACATACAATAATTACATACTATTTGAAAACATGCACAACTATTTATATTTTGAAATGGTTGTTATCCCTCTAATAAAAATTGCAAATTCTGTCAAAGCTGGAGAGCTTGGCACACCCAGCTACGTGAGAGATAGAAACATTAAGAAAACAAAGACATTGGTGGCAGTTTAGAAGAAAAGTAGGGTAGTAGTATACTGATGGAATAAGGGGATAATGTGGAGTCATGAGAGACATTAATATAGATATTTAGGGATATTTGTGTTTCTTCTTATTCAAATTATTTGGACTTTATAAAACATTTTAACTTTGATAAAATCTTTGGGACAAATTGAAGGTTGTGAAGCACCTTCCCTTTTCTCTTTACACTGATAATGGATTTGTTGAGTTGAGATTCTATGTAAGTAATGTTTTTGTTGTTTTAGACTCTTATGTCTTGAAATAGATTACTACTTAGGTTTTGAATTTTGGCTATGGTTGTGTTGCAGTTGTGGTAGGTGCTGGCTAATGTGGGCCAATGTGGTCTGTACTTGCAGCCTGATACTGTTTCAGGGGCAACTGCAACTGAAATGTTGCACATTTGCAGCTGCATCATGTAATGGGCTCTGCAATTTACAATTGATGATTACAATTCTCTCCTCTTACCACCCTTGTGCCAATAGAAGCTGTTGTCTTACTTCTAACTCTTCTTTTAAAATAAAAACTTAGCAGTTGCCAACTTTTTATTGAAATTTTTAGAATATGAAAATTTTCTTGGTATGCAACCCCATTGAAATATTCTCACATGAAAGTCATCTTGGTATGCTGAAGCTGACGGTTCTTGTCCTTTAATATCAGCTTGAATGTTGCAACTTCTACTTTTAAGCTTTTACATTCCTTCAAATAACTGTGGCTACCTACCTCCCTCTTATTGTCCTGTAACACATACTTGTTTCAATATGAAAATGTCTTATATTTAATAGACTTTTATTTAATAGGTCAAGAAAATGTGTCCAAATGATCCTGATGCTTCAAAGAAATTGAAGGAATGTGAAAAGGCAGTTATGAAGCTTAAATTTGAAGAAGCAATTGCTGCACCTGAGTCTGAAAGGCATTCAGTAGCTGAATCGATAGATTTCCACACAATAGGTAGTATTTTGAATATAATTTCTTAAGCTAGTATCTTAATTTTATACTTATGTTTTATTCTTTCATGGAGTCATTCTGTTATATTTCTTAACTTTTGTTTATTCTGGATGTGTGTATTCTAAAGGTATGATTGCAACTTTAATTTTGTAAAGCTTCAAATAAATAATATATAACATGACCCTATAAGACTAACTGTAGTTCTGTTTTTATTATTTGAAAGCTCTGGTATAATGTCTGCAGTGAATACCTTACCTTATATTAACATTCTTTCATATATACACGCATGTTTTGTACGATTATGGTTTCTTGATAAGAACCTTGGGAGAATGCCACCACAAGAGCTAGATGTTGTAGTTGGAGATCCCAAGGTCTTATAAAGCCCCCTCTGTAATCACATATTCCAATGCGGGATTCAAGTCCATTAGCTTGCAATTGGATCCTAAAATATTCTTAATGTAATAATGTGAAAAAAAGAGGCAAGTATCACTTCAATAATTAAGTTATGCATGAAATTTTCAGTTTTTCCATTAAATTATTTGATTGTATATTGTCCTCGGTTTTCTCTCATTTAATTGTGTTGTTGATGGGATTTCCTTCTCTGAACACTGTTATTTTCATGTAGTAAGATCCTGATCACTATCTTGTTTCTTCCACTCTTTGTAGTGAAATTTGTATTGGCTACTGGTACTGTTTCTTTGAATAAATAGTGATGACTTTGGTGTTCTTGAATAGTTTTGAGAGATGTTTAATGGATTATTTTGTTATGAACTTGGGGATTTTCGATTGATTATGTACATCCTCATGGAATTTGTTTTCAATCTTATTGAGAAAAGCGTGAAGTGTGATGTTGATGGATTGGAAGGGCAAAATAGTGTAATATAATCTCATCTCAGTATTACAAAGAAATGCATATTTAAATATCAAGATGATGAACCATCAAATGGTTAAACTTTCCTCTCCAACTTCCAGAACTACAAGTCAAAACTTTGGTGCAATGTTATGTGAAAGATTATGCATCCTGTTTGATTCTATTTCATTCACAATGGTTCAAGAGTCAAGAACATCTTATTGATTTGATCACTATCTTTCAAACAAGTATTAGTGTTGTGTGATCTCGTCTTCTTTTGTATTTTCCTATTACATATTTATTTCATCCATTTCCTAGTTGGGAAGATGATTCTGAAGGTTGTCTGACTAATATGTTTTACATTGAACTTCTAGAATGCTTTTAACCAAATAATGACATTTTAACCCAAGGAACATATATAATTACCACTGACAGAAGTTTTGATTTCAGTTTGTATAGTGATTAATTAAGCATCAAAGTAATTTAAAAAATAATCTGTCAATTTTTTGATACTTAGTTAACTGTAAGTAAATTATTTGGTTAATCATTATATGAGCTAGAATGGAACACTTCTTGCCAAAGTAAATTATTTGGTTAATCATTATATTTGGTTATTTTCCCTTCCTATTTTCAGCTATACACTTCAACCTCATGTTTCTTCCTTCTACCTCCTTCCTTTTTCATTGGTAATTTAGAAGACCTAAAAACAGGAATTTGTCATTCGTCTTGAGTCACGTGTTTGAGGAACATGTCTTTCGAAGTAATGAAAAATTCAGAAAATGATCACAGTGTAGGAGGTCACACCCTTTTCACCTCTCGGTTCATGCACATTATTTTTCCCTTCCTCAACCCAAATCAGTAGTTAATACTTTCTAGCTTCCGTCAAATTCCTTAATCATCCTTCTTTCTCTCACAAATCCCTTTTCATAACCTAGGGATATTTTATTCCTGTCTTTAATGAATGTTTGTCCAACTTTCTATAAATCATCACTCTTTGTATATATTGTATCATTATAGGAAAGGGCCGCAATTCTTCGGTGCCAACCGAAGTGGCCATAGCAGCAGTGGTAGCAGTTATGGCAGCAGCGGTGATGTTGTTCAGGACATCAAAGACCACAATAGTAATTGCAATTGTGGTTGGTTTGCTGTTGCTCCTCGGGGCTTATTGGTGGAGTGGCCACAATACTGGTACATTTGGGAGTCCTTTGCATGACCCAGGCCTTAGCTTAAAATTATTTAATACCTTAAACTAATTAAGCATACAATGAACTTTAAAAATCTGAATTTCAATTTAAGTCAGATGGAATCATTATTTATAAACGAATTGGGAAGTAAATTGTTTCGTTCTTTACAATGCAACATAATTCATTATACTATATTTTTTTGGAACAAGTTAATCATACATAAAATGAATATACCTAAAACTAATTAATCATAAAAATTCTCTTATGTCTCTAATATACTAGTTCCTTAAAATGTGATTATTACCCTTGTTAAGCTTTCTTATACTAACCTAGTTTCATTCTTTTGTGCTGATTTCAATTTGTAATTTTTCCAATAAGCATAATACATTTTATCTGAAACTGTAAGAGGTGCTAGAAAGAAGGATAAGTCATTCCCCTAAACTGACTAATGAAGAATAATGCACATTTTATACTTATTTTTACTATTTTCAGTTGCTTACAACCCTGGTTGAATTATCTTTTCCTTTTGGGGTGTTCAATTGCTACCTGGATCAACATCTACAAACTTTTTGTATTTCAAAGTGTATGCATTTTATAGATGCCTCTGGGTTTGGTAGAGATATTGTAATTTCCTGATCTACAGACCCTCTATTTTTTGTTGGGAGTTGTTAATCACAAGGACCATTAACAACACACATTAGCATGAAAGATGAACTCTTAATTTTGTTTTGTCAGTGGTCTTTAAAATTAATGGCCTCTTTTTCTGATCATATTATTATTCCAAGTTCTACTGTTGCATATAATTTCACTCATGGAAATGACCAAATTTGGCTTTTTGTTTTAATGCTAGATGTCGAGCCACAGTATTCAGGAGCAAGAATAGAGGGGGACGTTGTTACTTTGGATTTTGTGAAAAAAATGATGGAAGATTTCAAGAACCAGAAGTTCTTACATAAACGGTACTGAAGGAAGAAAACCTTGTTTCTCTTTTTGTTTCTTGATGAGTTATTGAAGCATCTTCTCTCCTGTCCTACAATTTTTTAGGTATGCATTCCAGATTGTATTACAAACAAGAGAAATTTTGCAATCTTTGCCTTCTCTTGTTGACATACGTGTTCCTAATGGCAAACGTTTTACTGTTTGTGGTGATGTGCATGGTCAGGTAATTGGTTTATTATAATCTTTGAATTGTCTATGATATTATTTGTGTCACATTCTTGATTTTGAACTTCAGAACTGCTGAAGTTGATTGGTGACTTTTAATATGGTAAAACAAATTGTTGCTTATATCTTCGTGATATCTTCTGATAGTTTTAGACATTTAAGACTTAGGATTGTTATTATAACTGTGGTTTGATTTTCCTCAGATTCCCTGACCTTTATGTGGAGGAATTGGGTAGCTATTTTTGTGCTGATAAGCATGCCAATTATTTATTTAGTTTTCTATGTTAATTTTGCACCATTGTTCAGGAGGGACTTTATCTGCCATGTTGAATATAAGACCCTTAAATTATTTTAGAACCACTATGAAAGGGAATGCTATTAGATGGGAAAAAAGAAAGAATCACAGAAACATGGGATATGAAATCTTTCTTTGAGAGAGGGGATAAGTAAATAATACAGAACAAAACGGAATCCTCCTTTGAATGTTTGATCAAGAAACCCATTTGAAATAATGGTTTTATCCCATATGATAAGCAACTGCAAAGCGTGTCGTTTACAATTCAGGCATTCGGTCCTATTTCTAAACATAATCACCAATTTGAAGCCCACTGGCTCTAGTGCACTCAATTACAGGGCCTTTGCCATACCTTACCAAAACCTTGGAAATGGCATTGGAACTAAAATTGTTAGTAGTTTGCGTTTGTAAACATCTCAAACTGAAAAAAAACTGTGAAAATAAAAACTAACCACTCCCACTGTTGTGAAATAAGGCATCTTCCCTTTCTAGTGGATGGAGGCAGGGGGAAAGAACACTATGGAGTTTGAAATTTAACAAGTCACATTTACTAAAATATCATAATTTACTGTCTAGAGGCGAATAATTCCTATTGCAGTGTTGGCACTAAGTAAGATGGTTGTGCAATTCTAAGTAGGTGATTTTTTTAATACAAAAATAGACTCCTGAAAAGGGAGGAACTTTGAAAAAGTGACATTTGAGGGAGAAAACTGTAGCCCATTTTTCTTAAAAGCCAGCCTCGACATGATTAGCATTGTGTTTCCAAGGTAACTTTTAGTAGTCATAGTGATGCAGAAAAAATAAAGTTTGACCCTCATAAAAAGGTCCTCCTGTCATTGTAGGTTATTTAATTTATAAATGTCTTTTCGTCAGTTTAATTTCTTTCAAACGAACTTGAATGTGATGTGTAGTCTTTTTTATCTAATTGCATCATGCTGCTTGGCTTTTGTATTATCGTATTTCCCCCCCAGTAATTCTTAACTTTGCAGATTGATTCTTTCCACCTCGATTTCTGCAGTTCTATGATCTTTTGAATATTTTTGAGCTTAATGGACTTCCTTCAGAAGAGAATCCATATCTATTTAACGGCGACTTTGTGGATAGGGGATCTTTTTCATTAGAAGTTATCCTGACCTTGTTTGCATTTAAGTGCATGTCTCCATCAGGTAAACCCTAGATCTTTATGAGTTAGTTTTGTTATCCTGTTTTTTGGAAACATCATAAATATTTAAGGACCTGATTAGATACTTTTTATGACCTTTTAGAACAAAAGAACTGTTTTTTTGTTCATGACGACATAAATTGAAATCCATTACAATTCCTTGGGAAATTTAGCCTCTTTAAATTGCAATATTTAGTTTTATTGTTTCAAGCGAATTGTATCATGCTGTTTGTGTGTGGACATTCATTAATTTCTTTTCTTTGTAAAATTCACTTGTTTAGGGGAATATTAATATTTTGTTCATACAATACGGTAACTTCTTCTGTTGCCATGTAAATTTCAGCCATATATTTAGCCAGAGGAAATCACGAGAGCAAGAGCATGAACAAGATATATGGTTTTGAGGGTGAGGTGCGCTCAAAGTTGAATGATACTTTTGTCGAACTCTTTGCGGAAGTATTCTGCTTTCTACCACTGGCTCATGTGATAAATGAGAAAGTTTTCGTAGTTCATGGAGGTCTTTTCAGTGTTGACGGGGTCAAACTCTCTGACATCCGATCAATTAATCGATTCTGTGAACCTCCTGAAGAAGGTTAGACGCTTACTTTTTTTTTTGCATTTAATTGATCTCAGCAATACCTTAATCACTCTAAACTTTCACTTGGTGCACTTCACAGACTGAAACCTCTCTGGCTTTTTCACCCTGAGTATTGTAGTTTTATATACCCTATGATTGGTATGTGTAGGGCTGATGTGTGAAGTTCTTTGGAGTGATCCACAACCTCTCCCTGGAAGGGGCCCAAGCAAGCGTGGTGTGGGTCTTTCTTTTGGTCCAGATGTTACAGAAGCATTTTTGAAGGAAAATAATTTAGGTGTGTTTTCCATTAGTCAGAGTCTTTTCTAAAGTTTATTTGTTCTTCAGTCAGTGGCTTCACATAAATTACCAATTTACAGATTTAGTTGTGAGATCTCATGAAGTAAAGGATGAGGGTTACGAGATTGAACATGATGGGAAACTCATAACTGTCTTTTCTGCTCCAAATTACTGTGACCAGGTAATCAAATCACTTTTACTACATTCTTTTCTAAGTAAGTTTAGCCATTTTACTTTATTGTCTCAGAAAAATTTGTGGATCCCAATCCCTCTTCATGGAAAGAGACTTTTGTTGTTGTAATCTATTCTTACAGCCTTCATCTTTAATCATTTGAGTAGACTCATTCTTTAAACTGTGGTTGAGTATGTAAACATATCAAGATAAGCTCTAGGAGTAAGAATAGATTACAATAACAAAAGTCTCAACTCTAAACCTTAAACCCTAAACATTGCATGATTGACCAGGATTCTTTTCCAATCACATTAAATTAAATGTGTAAATGAAAACCATATTACCCACCTTATATTTGTACATGTTGTTTGCATGGACAGTTTGCAATGTCATAGGCATTCTTATATTAATATCTGAGTAATCACTTTCCTTCCTAAAGTATATTTTGATCTTGGTGTTAAAATCTACATAACGTTGATTTTTATTGCATCCTGCAGATGGGTAACAAAGGTGCCTTTATTCGATTTGAAGCACCAGATTTGAAACCTAACATTGTCACATTCTCAGCAGTGGTTAGTATCCTTTGTGCTTTAGACCATGCTATGCTAAGTATGTCATATTTTGTCCTAAAAAATAATACCAATAAATGAATATGTTCACTAATTGTTTTATATAACATAGTATGGTGCAATATGATTGCTTTGCTTTTTCTTTCAATCTGTATTCTTATATTGGGGTTGACATTCTTTTCTTCTGTCTGTTTACTTTGTTGAAATTGCAGCCACACCCTGATGTCAAACCAATGGCTTATGCAAACAACTTCCTCAGGATGTTCTCATAATTTACAAAGCTGACTAAAAGCCTAGAACTGCCAATGGTTTAATGCTGTTTTGAATGACTGTTATTCCCCAAGGACAAGATTCAAGCGATGGCTAGAGAAGATTTGGTACTGTGCTACATGTTTATCTTTGTTGTTCTGTATAATATTTTTGGCTCAACATTTTATTAAAACTCATTTTTTCTCCCCCTCCCCCCTGATCTTTACCCCTTCAATTTTGTGCTGTTTTTTCTTTCTGTGAACAAGTGTAAGGAAATTTGCATCTCCATTTAGCTTCATGAAACTCTGGTGATAATGTTTAACTGAAATTGACCACATGAAAATCACTGCTTAGATGCAAGACCATTTATTCTGTTTTTGTGCTAGTGTGTTGCCGATGATTGTTAGACTTGGCTACCAAATTTGTAGGCTGCTTTTAGGATTCAATGTTTCTTTTACATGGCTTTTTTTTATCAAATTAAATTTCATCCTTGCGAGAAGCAGTTCATGACCGTGAGATAATATTCTGCTTAGCAATTTTTTGCGTGTGGTTATCATAAAAAACTTATTGTCCACTTTTATTATGTGGAGTTTTTAATTGATTTTCGATATAGAACTTCTAGAGTAATACGAAACCATGATCTATACTCGCTTATTGAGTCGGGATTCATCAAGATTATATGCCAAAAAGTCCCAAGGTTTTGGCCAGACCAGTAGATTATAAACATTCACTTATTTAATGAATACGCAGGTATTGTTTAAATTTGATGTAAAATTCTTGCATTAAGTCTGAATATTGATGAGTAATATTTTATTTTTTTAATTTGAGAATGGATATATACATATTTGTCTTAATATGGAGTATAATTTAAATTCGTCTTGAATATGTGGAAATTTTTTACATATGAATAATATTTAGTTTTCTAAATTAGGTATAGAGATAGAAATAGGTATTTAGATATTCATATCCTACTTGTCTCCGTATTTGTCTTAATATTCAACTCTATTCTAGTATCTATTCATATCTTAAATTACTAAAATATTTTTTAATTTATTTGGTAATCTAAATAATTTATATTAATTTTTTCTGATTTTATTTTTGTAACTTTTTATTAAAACAAACCTTTTTTGTTTTGTAACTATGGATATTTATATCATTATAATTTCTTTTTCTTGATATTTGAAGATAAAGAAAGATATGTATCATTTTTACGTTAAATATTTGATTAAATATTTTATAATATAATTGGATCTCAAATGTGTTTTTTTTTGTAAAATAATTATTTAATTAATATTTAAAATAGTAAAGAGGTTGGTATTAATATATCTTTTGTCGAAGATATAACAAATTTTGATATGTTCGAGTCGATCAGGTGTCAATGATGATTATTTAGTTATTATCTTAAGATATATTTTTCCTAATACTATAATTGAGACAAAGAAAGTATGAAGAATGATATTATTCTATATTTTCTATGATTAAAAAGCTAATTGTATAGAAGTTTTTTCATAGTACATTTAAAAGTAAGAAACATGGCTTTTTAGGTACTTTGAAGGGTTATTATTGGCCTACCTTTAAAACTAATGTCAAAGTGTTTTCCTAAGAATTTAAACAAATTCAACAATTTGTCCTTATACATAATTTGCCTTGACAAGTGCCACATAACATAGTTATACTTTAACCTTATCAGATAAGGGATATATAATATCCTTGGACATTTTTCAATGGTCAAGGAACAAGTCAAATTTCTATAATAAATATTTATTATTTTATCAAATAAATCCCTTCCCTATAACCATAACACAATAGGTCCTAACATTTTTTTCAAGAAAATACCAAATATATTATAGGACGATCTTTTATCAATATGGTGTAATTCTTCTTGAAATTTACACAAATGGGCATTTTTTGAAAAATTTATAGACACATATAAGTCGTGTCACATATAAGTCGTGTCTGACTAGCACAACTTCATTGTAAAGAAGTCGTACTCTAATGAGACGACCTCTGACTTCTTAAATTGAAGTCATGTTAACACTACATAACTTCTATGTGAGCGATGAAGTCACGTGGATCAAACACAACTTCATTTAAGACTAATTAGGTTTTGTAATTTTAATAAACATATGCAAGAGTGGTAACTTCAATATAATTAGATTTTAGGTAAAGTAATGCAAGTTTGGCATGACTCCCATGTAATTTGATTTTTATTGAAGTCGTGCAAGACTGATACAACTTCAATGTATATGAATTGAATTGAATTCGTGCATGTCTTACATGAGTTTAGTGGATTTTCAATTTAACTTAAGTCTTGCATGCTTGACGTGACTTCAATTGTTTATATTTTGCACTAAACTGGTGCATTGATGACACGACATTTGTATGAGTATTTTGTAATTTTATAAGATACATTTTATTAAATAAAATTTTGTAGATATTATTGTTAATTCTTAAAAGTTAGAATATTATATGAGAGATTATAAATAATATTTATTAAGTGAATATTAACATAAGGTTTGTAGATATTATCCATTGGTTTATTATTTTGTGGGATAGTGGGAAGAGAGAAAACTATAATTTGATTGAAAAATTAGAAAAAAAGAGAAGTTAATAATTCAAATTGTAATTAAATTATGATATCAACATTGTTAGATATTGAGAAATAATTTATCTATGAGATGATGTGCAACAAAATGGTCTTTTTGTCGATTTTCTAGGCCTTTCATTGAGGGTGATGCTAATAAGAAGTGGAAGCAAATCATCATTATTGTCTTGGTCTTCATTTTTGTCACCTTATTGTTAAGTCCTTGGGGGGCATTATTGACCAATAATATTGCATAAATGATGTGGGATTGTATGCAAATGGAAGAGTGAATACAATAGTCTCGAACATATTTGGTGGACAAAACAAATATATGGTTGATTAGAAAAATTATGTGTATGAAACCCCATTAGGAAGAAATTTTTGACCATAGGAACAAATATATGGAAGCTTGTTTTACATCATATTAACCAATAATGTGCTCATGAAATTGTTGACCATATGAAGAAAAATCAACATGTTGATAGGTGGGGTTGAAGAGACTCTTGGGGCGTGTCATACTGTAAGAAGAGAATGTGAAATTATAGATAAATAAAAAAATATGATTAAATCTTTTAGGAAGTGAACTTACATCATCATCAAAGGTTGATTTGAAGGCAATGTATAATGAATAATCTGATTAATGAACAACTACATATATGTTGTGGAGTCATATAAATGACCATTTTCACTGATTGAGCACCTTGGATGGGATTATTATGTTGATCATTCCATATAACTATCCACCTTTGATGGTAATCTAGCCAATATCTATTTGTTCTACCTCTTATATCTTCTTTGTGAAGTTGATCTTTGTTTAATGGGTAAGTTGGAATACTTTGTTGAAACCCAAATTAGTGAATTACCCAATTAGTATGTGATGAAATTCTACTGTGGCAAAACATATTAGAGGAAATACAACTCAACAATTGGAGAAGCCTTAACAGGAATCAATGGTGTGATGTCGTCCCTACTATAAAGAGTCCACAAGAACTGGAAAAATGGTCGTTAGTATAAGAAAAAAATGTTATGGAGATTCAATATAATATGATTTCAATAAGAAATTATTTGGACTATAACTCGTCTAACGACTTTAATATAAGAGCCATTGTACTTGTAAGTGGATGTTGTCTTTGTGCCGATGCACAACCCACCATTCATTTAAACCGAAAAAGTTAAAATTTAGTCAAACTTATATTATTGCAGAAGTAATTTTGTAGACAAAAGATAAATATGTACTTTTTCACAAGTGGAAAATCAAGTCCCGTGGCAACAATGTCGTTTAATAGATGGAGAAAGATATTTAATGTGTTTATAAACTCAACATTGCAAAAGTACTGCACAACCTCTAATGTTATCTTGGTTAAAGTCAATTTCGTAATCTAAAGCATGATAAAGATAAGCCAACACAGTAGAACCTCAACTATAATTTGAAATAGAATTGAAGTCATGACATGTATTAAATTTGTGAAGATTAATATCGATATTTGTCAACATAGGTATATGTCCAAATTCTATGACATGTATTAAATTTTGTACTCATGCATTAACAAAAATGCCATGCTTTGTTACCTTTCCCAATAGTCTTGGTCATATGCTTCTTTTGCAGATGATCAAGTTTATGATACCTAACCATTTTTTGGACATAAATATTTGTCATGAGCTAGAAATTTTGAATATAATATCTTCAATTCATTATTATTAATAATTTAATTTCATTGCACATTGATTAGAATTACATACTGATCTATAATCCAATAAATCAAATCCAAATTTATTAAAATATATTTAAAAATTTTAAAAGTGTTGACAAAAAGAAGTTGGACATCTTCCTTCAATAAAGAGTCTTGGTGATGATGATGACTTATGAAGAAGTATGAAAGACTTAATGATGATCTATGGAAAAATATTGAAGACTTAAAGAATGCTTGGATTCAAGAGATTCATTGAAGACTTAAGAGTTTTTGTTGTTTAGATCTTGTAAGTTGTGTATGTTATTTAAAATAGTTAAATTAGTATATCAAGAGTCAAAAGGCAAAACCCAAGTAGCATGACATTGAGAGAATGTGTTCATTCCTTGTGTGATTCAAAGGAGATGTTCATTCCTTGTGTGATTCAAGGATGGGGTTTCTTCATCTCTTGTGTGATTCAAGAGAGGTGTCTTAATCCTTTGTGGGACTTAAAGGAAATGTTCATCCCTTGTGGATTTTAACGGAGGTGTCTTTCATCTCTTGTGGCTTCAAAAGAGGTGTTTTCTAAACCCTGAAATTTCTTATTTGTGATTGGATTTGTGATTTATTTTAGTGAATGAATTAATCTCATTTTTGAGAGATTAACAACTGAACATAGGGTCTTTTGATTAGAACCAGTATAAATACCTTGTGCAATCTTCTCTTTCTTAATAATCTATTTACTTTATTGTGGTTATTAAAATAAAAGAAATGATTTTAATAGAACTTTGATATTAAAAGGGAAAAAATCTTAAAAGCACAATTTTTATTAATAACCAAATTCGTCCCCTTTTGATTTTATCTACACACAAATCATTTCATTTTGTTGCTCGATAAGAAAACAAATATTGTGTTTACATATCATGACCTTGTTGGAAACTATATAAAAATATTAAATATGTGGTTATTTTTTCCATTTTTAATTAAATTATTTATAAGAAATTCACTTAAATAATTCAACCTTTTTATTTTTGAATTAAAATAATTATAACAAATTCTTAGAAAATGAATAAAACATTGGTAAATTAAATTTATAACATTATTAAACGAAGAAAACAAATATTTGGTTAAATCTCTATTAATTTTTAATAAAATTACAATTACAACTATTATAATAAAGGAACCCACTATTATAATAATGACTATTTCTCTATTATACATATATCTCTTATTTTATTAGAAAAAGTATATTGACAAAAAAAATGAGATTAAAAAATTAAAATTAAATTTATAAAATATAGAAGTATAATATTTTTTTAAAGATGTGAAATGATTTAATTATTATATTTTAACAATATGACTAAATTATAAAAGTCTTATAAAATTAAACAAATCATATACATAACATAAAAATATTTTTTAAATGTTATGGAAGGTGAAATTATACAAACCATATGCAAAATGTAAAATTTTATAGACAACGTGTTTGTATACATAAATAAATAAATAAATGATAATAATGAATAGTTAAATAAGACAACTTTAAATTTACTAGATAGACTAGAAAAAAAAAACATGATATGTTACAAATTTGAATAAAATTGAACCAATCTCATTGAATTTAATTAGGTAGTTAAATTGAAATAATAAATGTATTTGACAACTCAAAGTAAATCAAAATCAAATTTTAAACCAATTTCTCTTCATATATAAATCCATACGAGAAGGACGAAAAAACTAATTTAAGATCAATATATTTTCTTTGTTTGTGAAGCGAGAGGGAGGTTGGTTGTAGCTACGAAGTAAACTTTTTTGTATATTAAAGGTTAAATATAGGTCATAGAATTTGTCATGACTCAAAGTTACCAACTCAATGTGCATGATGGCTAGTTTATAGGGTTATTTGTTCGTAGATTAAACTACAAATAGAAAAAAAAAAAGAATAACAAACCTGGAAACTACAACCATATTAAATGGTGATGTGAATTTGATGTAAATTTGACACAATAACCTTACCTACACACATAATCTCAGTTGAAAGGAAGTATAACTCTTTGAACTGAGTGATCTTTGCAATTCCAGATCAGGTTTTCAAGTGAATGATGTTTGTGTGTGAGAATTGTAGCCAAAGCTTACCTATTTATCAAAAAATTTAGTCAAATGGGTAGTGGAGTTTGTAATGGTTTGATGCAAAATTTAAATTCAAATAGCAATGCACTCAGATTCCATGGATAACTTTCAGCAACCCCTATCAATATGTTATTTGACTAAGCAAGAATATGCATTATGTATTCCCTCATTCTGTTAAGGCATTCAAATATATATAAATTTTGCTTTGAATTACAACACTTAAAGTTGCTAAGGAAATACACCAGCCCATACTCAAGGAGTATGGAGTTTTTGATCCAAATCAGTGTTAACCATTGAATGGGGAACCTTCAATTCAATGCACACAGAGAATCCAATGTGAAAACAAAAAGAAATAAAAGTCATGCAACACCTTGCTGACTTTCATTTAAGTTGACGTCGTGCATGCACATAATGACTTCAATTATGTTGAAGTCATTTACCCACATAACGACTTTTATTATGTTGAAGGCGTGACACTGCCTAACAACTTCAATGTTAAATGCACTTTGAATCTGTTTGCTTGTTGTTTCATTGGGATCGATTTTTAAAACTAAAATTTATTTCCTTCTTTTGTATGTTGTGATTTTATATATATATATATATATATATATATATATATATATATATATATATATATAAAATAAAAATTGTATTTTAATATTGGAAACTCCGATGCACATTTTAAATATTTGTGTATAATATTCATTTATAGTTTGAGTGGTCCTATTAAAAAACATGTGATGCTTAATTTGGTACAACATATGTTAGGAAAAGAAATGAAAGCACGACAAGAAGTTTTAACTTTGTGTAGGTTATTATTTTAAGAGCAGTGCTTTTATCTAGTGATCAATATTAATCAATCAATTGGCCTTGCTAATATTTGAATTTGATACATAATGTGTAGCTTTACATAAAAAGTGTTTCCAAACAATCATTTGCTAAAGAAATTGTGGAGGTTTCATTAACTAGACATTGTTATATGCTTTAAAATCTACCTCAGTGAACCATAATTAATCAAAGTTTGGATATTGAAAAGATGATATTATTATTACTCTTTGTATTCATAATACATGATTGAATGATATTTTCAATTTTTTTATAATCACAAATGGATAGCTAATATACTGGCGGACATTCTAGGAGTAATAAATAGGAACCTATTATCATAAATTTAGTAACTGATTTCAGTAAAGGTGAAGACCACAACGAGCAGGAAGATATATTTACAAAATCATCTACCAAAAAACATCAATTGTTTAATCGAGCATGCCAAAAAGTTCAATTTGACCTTTCTAAAAGGTTGTGTTTCAATTCCAAAGAGGCTACTTTGACTACCATCAAGCAATACTACATTGACCAGGGCATACAAAATCGAAGTTGTAGAATCCAAGACAAACACATATGTAACATGTTGCTTTCATTATGAAAACGACTACTAATGACACATTCAAACTTCTTTTAACACAATTCACCTTTAGTGACAAAAAAAATGTTGAAGCGCCTTATACATCTTTGTCAACCACTATTTTTCCTGATCACATAAATTTGAACTTAACCCAAATTGCTTGTGGTCAATTAAGTAATGGCAAATCCCTCCATCCCGATAAAATGTGTGATAGTTTAAATAAAGAACCATCATGGTTATTTAATAAGTTGTAAACAAGCTCGCATAGTTGAATAAAAGATAGTAGCAACGAAACTCGATAATAAGGGCCAATCATATAAATATCTTCCATGATGGTTGCAATTTGCACACAAATCTATTTCATGTACAATGTAAAGTATGTTAGTCATCCTTAAGATGTATACAATGTTGAAAGCAACTATACCTATATCTTAGATTGTGTCTTTTGGTCTTTTAAGGCATGTATTGAAGGGTTAACCTACTGCAAGCCAATAATGCACGTTGATGGATTATTAACTGGAAAATATCATGACACTTTGTTGACTACCATTGGTCAAGATGGTAATTGAAACATAATTCCACGAGCTTTTGCCATTCTTGAAAGACAAACTAAGGATGTTATGATATAGTTCTTCCAATTGTTACGAGCAAATTTCACGCTTCATCCAAATATATACCTCATAACTAATAGAGGAAAAAAACATACTATCAACTTTAAAATTTCTAGAAGTTGATTGTGAAGAAAATGGTTTGGTCTTAGTCTATTGCATATGAAATAATGCATCCAATATCAACATGTTCAAAAATTCAAAGTTAAAGAGACAAGTATTTAACATGGGTATGGATATTCATTTACTTTTGTTGTGTAATACTGCAAAATGACTAAATGTATATCTATGCAAAATGACTAAATGTATATCTAATTGTATTTATTACATTGCATAGGTTATGAAGTGAAACAACCAATTCTATAAGCAAACTTATTGGCTATGAGATCATAATTTTAATAAGTAGTCTCTTGGATTAATCAAATATTGTTGGAAAAGTGGACTAGGCATATCCGGGGAGTAAGAGATATGAGCATATGACAATAAATCTAAATGAACACATGAACTCAATTTTGAAGGGAGCTCAACCTTTACAAATTTTTTCTCAATTAAGACAACATTTGAAAGAACATACTCTTGGTTTATCGAAAGAGGGATAAAGATCGGGTACATTTATAAGTAGAACATCATTATCCTAATGACATTATTGCTATACTAAGAAAAAATGAGCAACAATTTGTTATGTGTCTTTCACAAATGTATGATTGAAAAAATTCAAAATTTGATGTTCAAGAGATAACCACTCCTTAACTTCAACCCCAACCTATGTCATACACTATTAAATTAAATGAATGGTGGTGTGATTGTAGGGAGTTTCAAGCTCTTTGACTACCTTGTCCACATATCATCTTTGTTTGTTCATATTGTCATTTGAAACAAATGATATTTGTTGCCCCAACCTACAATATCCACAATATTTTCAATGTTTATGAGATCCAGTTTCTTTTAGATTCAAAATAAAGATTATTTGTTCAAATACACTGGACCAAATTTTGTACCTGATCCCACCATGCCATTAGGAATTAGGGAGACAACCAACTAATCATATCCAAAACGAAATGAATATGAGCCAATTCCATATAGACAATGTTTATGTTATAATTTAATTAAAATTTGCATTATTAATTTCTCTTTTCTTTTTAATTCTTCAATCAAATTTATAGCTTCCTCTCTTCCTATAATCTTAGAAAAAAAATAAACTAGTATTAATCTAAAAATATATAAAATTAAACATCTTAATTTCTATGTTATCCTGGTACAAAAACCTATACTAATATTTTCTTAATAAATATTAATTATTATTTTATAAATAATATTCTCACTTTTCATAATTAAGAACAATGTCTACTAAATTTTATTTAATAAAACATATCTTATAAAAAATTATAAAATGCTTATGCAAAAATCGTGTCATCAATGCACGAGTTGAGTGCAAAATATAAACAATTGAAGTTGTATCAGACATGCATGACTTTAGCTAAATTGAAAATACATTAAACTTGTGTGAGACATACATAACTTTAATTAAATTCAAAATATGTTGTCAACCTTACACAACTTTAGTAAGAATCAAATTACACATAAGTCATGTTAGATCTGTACGACTTTACTTAAAGTTATGTCACTTTTGCACAACTTCATTACAATCACAAAATGTGATTAATTTTAAATGAAGTCGTGTTTGATCCAGACAATTTCATCACTAACACAAATGTCGCATTGGGCTAAATCGACCTCAATTTTAGAAGTTAGAGATCATGCCATTGGAACACGACTTATTTACAATGAAGTCATGTAAGTTTGATACAACTTACCAATGTTTGTAAAATTTTTAAGAAATGCTCAATTAAATAAATTTGAAGAGGAATTGCATTATATAAATAATTATAATGGGGTTGACATTGCGCACCACAATCATTAAAAGAAACATCGTTCCAACTTATAAATAAATAAGTGTGTGCAAAATATAGTAGCATTTTGATTGTAAATTTTAAAAACTATAAATTTACTTTTATTTTCTTTTTTCTTTTGTAAACATAACTGCAATTAGCAAATTTTGTAATCCAAATAAGCTAGAATGACAAATAATAGGAAACAAAGAAATAATGAGGAACTTGAAGCCGATTTAGCCAAATTGGGAGGCTCCAATTTTTGGCCTAATATAAGCAATAAGGTCAAACAAAGTCAAAATAAAAAAGTAAGAAGAACATATATAATTTCTTCAATTCTTTTATTTGAATTTTGAATTTTAAAATTTTCCAAATGTTCACATTTTTAACCATTAAGGCCATAGTTTAGAATTTCATTTCATTTCTAGATGCATTTGAATTTTATTTGGCTAACACATATGGCCATAATTGACTTCTCATTATCTTCATAAATAACTTTTGATGATAATAAATGAAAGTTGAATTTCTAGAGCACTTTTTTAGAGTGTCTTTGTGAAGGAGCTCCTCCTTGCTCAAGCATCTTTGTGATGCAGAAGGTTAGATGTATAAGAATAATAGGATTTTTGAAATGAAATTTAGGATCAGTTTCCTACAGGAGAAGTGATACCAACTCTCAAGGAATTGTTAAATATGAAATGGTAATTTAAGCAAAGAAATGGGGTGAATTGGGTGTTTAAAACTTTTTCAAAAGCTCTAAATTCCTTTTGATTGAATCAAATAGACCACAAAATTCAAATGCAAAAACTACAAAAAAAAACACTTTCAATCGGTTAAAAAATAAAACAGTAGATTAATTTGTTCATACACCTACGAATCAGTTGATTAAAATTTTAAAATAATCGATTGAAATTCTGGAAAATTATGCAGAATGCAAATTTCATGAATTTCACTTAAACAACATACTTTCACACACAAAATTTGTTTCAAACACTATTTCTAACAAAGTTCGAATATCATATTACACATAAACGCATTCAAACACAACAAAGAATAATTTGTTTTGTTTTCTTGAGATTTTCAAGTGAATGAGATGAAGGAAAGAGAGTTGGATAATTGTTTTTATTAAGGTTCACTCAATCACAAAGTTACATCTAGGTTACCAGGACAACCTGAGTCTGGTTTCCACTATATTCAAAAGTTTTACTAATCACAAACCAAGATTACATTTTTGAACAAAGAAAACATCAAGATTTTTTACTCACAAAAATCTAAACCACTACCTTGCAAGAGTCACACTCACAAACCTGAAATCAAACCAGGAACACAACAAGAGGCATAAGAACTACAAAACCTAATGGTAGATCTCCCTAGTCAACTATACACGAATTCTTCAAGCTTCTACCAAGCTAAAATGCCTCCAAGATTAATTAATATTAACAATTTACACCTTGTTGATGTTTGATTTAGAGAAAAAGAGTTTTCCAGTGATGATTGGCAAATTTTCGTGCTTAAAAACTCATAATTGTATCTGTAAGACCCGTGAAATTTAAATAATTAAATAAATAATTATTTAATAAATGCGGGTAATAAAAGCCTTTATGGCATTTAATGTTAATTATTGTGACGTGGAAAAGTACTAGCTTAAATGATTGGGAGTGCTTTGGTTGTGTGAGAGGACTTGGGTTTGAGTCTTATGTATGCCATTATGTGTTGTTTGATTTATTATTAGTTTTAATAATATGCATGATTATGTGAGTGATAACATAACTATATAATTATAAGAATTATCATGAAACATGATTAGTTGAATTGGTTGTGCTTTGACTTTATGAATCCATGGTTTTGTGTTCAAACCTTGCTGAGAACGAAATTGATTTCTTTATTTTTGCTAATAAAAATGGTGACTTGAATGTGAAAGGGTGGGAATTTTGAATTAAGGTTCAATTTCGAATTTTGGTGTTCACATCATGAATTGCTTGGTAAAGTTGAATGTGGTTTTGGGCAAATTGGTCTGGTTTCTGAGTGCATGACAAGGAGAATGTATGCTTCTGAGTGCATGACAAGGAGAATGTATGCTATTCTTGCCCAAGCTAGCGAGGCTCGCCTAAGCGAGAATAGCAGAAATTCATGGTTTGGGTTCTAGCATCTCGCTCAAGCGAGAGCAGCTCGCCTAAGCGAGAAATCGAGTAGTTGTGAGGTTGTGCTCGAGGGTCTCGCTCAGGCGAGGAGTCCATGGTTTGGGCGACTGAGCACTCTCGCTCAGACCTCGCGTTAAGTTCCTGTAGTACTCTCGCTTAGGCAAGGACGCTTAGCTAAGCGAGACAGGCCAGGCGAGAAATTGAGTAGTTTTGAGGTTGTGCTCGAGGGTCTCGCTCAGGCGAGGAGTCCATGGTTTGGGCGACTGAGCACTCTCGCTCAGACCTCGCATTAAGTTCCTGTAGCACTCTCGCTCAGGCGAGGACACTTAGCTAAGCGAGACAGGCCTGGTCGCTTAAGCTAAGGCTCCTAGCCCAAACGAGTTTAGTGTAGTTTGTGTGTATTGTTGTACGAATTTATGCGGACATGGATCAGGAGATGTTGTGCCATGAGCGGGTAGGTTCATGGATGGTGGTTAACACGTGATGGTATGAGTGGGGAGGTTCATACCCAGTTACTCTCATGTGGGGATACGAGCGATGTAGGTTTGTATGTTCCGTGCTCACATTTTAGAGATGTTGCGTGCGGGGAGGTACGTAGCTGGTGGATCACGTGTGTTGGACTACGGGCGGGCAGGTCCGTAGAGTAGGACTATGAATGGGGAGGTTCGTAGAGGCAGGATCACGAGCGGGCAGGTTTGTGTGAGCATCATAAATCCTGAGCCCATGGTTAATCTTGTTATGTGAATTGAAGGTTGAAAAGCCTTGGGGTATTAAGAACTTGGCCAAGGTCTAACTATGATAATATAACTGGGTATTTATATATTATTTAATTTACGTGATTTCTTATATTATTGAACTCACCCTTTCTGTTTGTGCTTGGCGATGATCGTGTAATTCTTTACACGGGAGCAGTTGATAATACAGGTGATGCTGCTAATACATGAGGCAGAGAGAGGGGATAGCTTGGGCTGGAGCTAGGAATCTATTTATGTTTCCTGTTCTTTTATTTGGTTTTTTTTGGAAACTGTAATAAGACCATTTCTTTCGTATAGCTTTAATTGTTGTTTAGCGCTTGAATTTAATGTTTTAAATTTTTCTCGCGTTTGAGAATAATAAAAGTTTGATGTTCTTTTTTTTATTATTTATTTTAAATAAGTAATATCTAGTAAGGATGTTACAGTGTCTCTGCTCTTTAAAACACAATTTATATAGTCTGGTCTTAAGTGAAATCAATTGGTTGAATTTTCAATACAATCTGTTGATTTCACTTGACTTAAGTGAGATAGTCGATTGAAAAATAATTCAACTGATTGAATACATTCATACCAGAAACTATATACAACATGCCTTTTAACTTATTAAAACTCATTTTAACAGATTAAAAAGGACACCCTAAGACTAACAAGACAATCTAACATATGTCATATAGCCTACCAATATGGTATAACATGTAACCATAATATTATAAACATTATTTCCATATTTAATACAATAGAAACAAGAAATTCAAGCGGATCTTCATCAATCTTCATCAACCACATGTGATCTTCATGCACTTTACTTTATCAAATCTTTGCACCAAGCTTGCTTGTGCTAAGAGGAAGAAGTCTAGAGTACTTGAGAATAGGGAGGACTATTCTAGGAGACTTTCAAAACAAGTGAGGTGCAAAGTTCTACTGATTGAAAAGTTATTTTTACAACGAGCAAATGCCTCTATTTGTAGCTTAGAGATCCAACCATGGGATAGGAAAAAGGAGGGAGATTTCAAAATTGAATTTCCCCACATGCTCCTAAAACGAAGGCATAGAGAGTGGATCAAGTGACACTTGTCCACTCATGCTTTCCACATTGCAACATGTGCTAATTATGGAACTAACATGTCTCTTCCCATGTGTGACTAGCCTAGACTTTCTCTTAGACTTGAGTGAGCCCAAGTGAAACCTTAGCTAGGCTACTATGACCCTAGTTTAACCTTATGCAATACAAGAACCAAATCCAAGCCCAAAACTTTACATTACTTAGCTCAAATACAAGGCTTAAAATATCTAGATTACTTAGTCCAAATGCACAACCCAAAATATACTTTTCTACTTTGAACATATATCACATGCTAGGGATTGCCCATGTTGTTAAAAGCTTGGATCTAATGAAGTTAGGGATGACGACGAGGACGAGTTTTATTGTCCCATCCCATTTTCGAAGAAAAAAAATTCATCATCATTCTCATTTCTATATGATAAGAGTTAATCTTTTTGATTTTAGAAAACAATATATTTGTATTTATGTTACTTAAGAATGTCTAAAAAAACTTTCGATGGACATTAAGATAACAAAATTATTTAGATGTGAAACTTCACTTCATTGAGACTCCAAAGGAGTTAAACTCATTAAATTAGATTGCTTGTTTTATTAAATGATCACCTGATATATATTTAGGTTTTAATTTGTACAATTTGATAAACATAACTTTATTTTAACTATGTATATTGTTGGATAATAAAAATATAAAAAAGAAAAAAAAAGTTGATTCATTACTTTTGTAAAGCCTTTTATATTGTCCATTAATTTAAAATCACTATCAATATGATTTCTAAGATAAATATTATAAAATTCAACAAATTTATTATGCAAAATAGTTTGTTATTAGATGATGATGTAACACTGTTCTAGATTATCAATGCATGATTTATTTTCTCAAAAAGAAAAGGTTAGATGCAGCAATTTAGTGGTAGGTTTAGCAATTGCAGTATCATGATTTTAAAGCCCACAAAAATTTAGGAATTTAACAAACTCATGGGTTGAACTTGGACCACAGCCAAACCCAAAGGAAGCCCCTTGTGAAATTCAACACACACCCTTTTTGTGTGTTGTTGCCCTCAAACAATTACACAAACCTGTGCTAAGTGCTAAATCAAGCGACGACGACGGTGGAAGTCGTATCGTGTTCTCCTCCATTCACTGTAAGCCTCTCTCTCTCTCTCTCTCTTCACTTTTCATTGTTTTTATTTTTTTCCTTTTATTATTATTCCAAACTCAATGCAATCCCAAGGAAAACTTAAGCCATGCAGATCTCTTCTCACCTTCCTCCCCTACCTCTCCCCTCTCGTCTTTCTCTCTCTGGGCTCCCAAATTCGTGTGGGGCCCCGGCACTTCTTCTCTGTGGGTGTTCTTTTTGTGATGTCCCAGTTGGACCCCTGTGTTCAATTCGCCCAAAGTTTTCATCTTTTTCGTGGGGTGTGGTTGGTTTTGCGTGATTCACTGTTTGCTCTGTGTTTCTGGTGTTGAGTAGCAATTCGGGATTGTGGGGTTTTTTGTTTTTGAGGGAAAAAGGACGGTGCCTGTAATGCAATTGATTCTTGGAGCTGATTCTTGAAGTGTTTATGGAGTGATTATGTTTAGTGTTGTGGAATGGGAACGGTTGTTTGCTGAGTTTTATTGAGGTTGAGCCTTGTGGGCGAATGTGCTGGGTTTGTTTTGAGTGGAATAGGTTGTGTCTTGTGTTTTCTGGAAGTTAAGGTTCAAGGAGGAATTGTGGTGTTCGTTTGGTTCAGGAGGTTGGAATGAGATGATAGGAAAATGAAATTTTTGAAATTCTGGAGTAGCAGTTGAGAGGTAATGTGGGGGAGGGGGGTTGTTTTTGAATTGAAAAGTGGTATTAAGTTCAAGAAAGATTCATAATGTATGGTTGAGGATACTGGGTTTTGATGAACTGAGGAGAAAATAAATTAGTTTTCTGTCTTTGGTTTTTGAGTGGGACCCAGAGAGTTTGAAGTTATTTTTAAGAACTTGCTTATTGTTTTCTTCTTGAACAAGGATATGGCTTTATGTGGTTCCAATGAAAGTAAAATGATCTTACCTTGTGTAACTCTTGGTGTAGAATTTTAACTTTTATGTTTTTGTGTGGACTTGACGGCTATTTTACTTTTAGTGATCATTATATTGAATTGTGTGACTCTATTGGGCTTAAAGTAAAAAGAGCAACGTTTCAAATCTGTTAGATGACTATACATTTCCCTTATGTTTTGAATCTGTTGGATGATCCCTTGACTTCCTGTTGGTTGTGATATTTCACGTGTTGTATATCACTAACATGTTAATATTGTCAAATATCACTAACAGCATCAATATGGTGTTCTGCCAAATATCGCTTGCTGTGTTAATATTGTGTTTTGTCGTATATCACTAACTGCTTGAATATTGTGTTTTGTCAGATTTTTTCTGTGGCAACTTTCCCTCAAAATGCTGTTCATACAAGGAAATGGAACTTTGTAACTCAATGAAGCAAGAATAAATGGCAGACAAAGTTGAGGTGTATCCATTACTTGCTTTAGATAACAGGAATGATCAATCCCTAAAATCTGCAATATAAATCCTGCAATTCCTGGTAAAGAAAGTTCTCATATATATATATATATATATATATATATATATATATATATATATATTTGTGATGTCATTTACTTAATTGAGTTGCTAGGTGCTGACTTCTGTGAGGTTTCATTCTAGGACATCCTTCTGATTATTCCAGTGTATTAAGTTATGAAAATATTAGGCTTGTGGGGTTTTGGGTTTATAATCTGGAATTTTGGATGGGGTTTCTAAATAATAATCCTTAGGATTTTTAGTAGGCTTTTTTCCTTTGATTAGTGATGGATTTTATCTTCTTTTGTCCATTTTTGTGTTGAAGAGTGTGCACTTTTCCAGCCCTTGCATTCCTCTTATGTAAAATTTCTTTTATTAAATGAATTAAGAAAATTTGGAAGACCATGTTACTTATTTCCCTTCTTTCTTGGATGTTTGTAGTTAGTCATTGTAATGGAAGTTGGAGCAGTGGACCCTTATACAACTAATCCAGGTCCAATTGATGGTTCGGTTCTGTATGACCAAGACAAGCATGTCTCTACAGCAGTTTGGGATGGACAGGTGCTGTTTGCTAGTTGAGAAGCCTCTCTGCCTCATCTTTTTTTGCATTTGGTTTTCTAAAAAATCTTGTCTATATCTTGATTATTTATATAGTTTTTCTCTCATTTATGTATTAACAGGAGCGTGGTGCCCTCAGATGTCACGAACATACCTCTAAGCTTGACCAGTGGACCCTTACTCATAAACAGGTTGAAATGGTAGAGAAGGCTGGATTTGGATACCTAAGGTCAATCCCAGCTATTAGTCTAGACAATCCACTTATCTCTGCTCTAGTTGAAAGGTGGAGAAGAGAAACAAACACATTTCACTTGAATGTTGGTGAAATGACAGTAACCCTTAAAGATGTTGCACTCTTGCTTGGGCTGGCTATTGATGGTGAACCTGTAATTGGCATTACCTATACAGCATGCAGTTCTGTTTGTGAAAAGTATCTTGGTAGATCACCAGAATCTGGTTACACAAGTGGTGGAATGGTGAAGCTAAGTTGGTTGAAGGAGTTTTTCTCTCGTTGTCCTGAAGATGCTCCAATTGAAGTGATTGAGCAACATACTCGTGCATATCTTCTCTATCTTGTTGGTAGCACCATATTCTCCACAACTACAGGGAACAAAGTCCCTGTAATGTATTTGCCATTATTTGAGAATTTTGCTAGATGTGGGCAATATGCCTGGGGTGCTGCAGCATTGGCTTTCTTGTACAGAGCACTGGGCAATGCCTCACTAAAAACTCAAAGTACCATTAGTGGCTGTTTAACACTACTTCAGGTAATTTATATAAATGTGCTTTGCATCTTTTTAACTCCTCTCTTTCACTCTTATCTTCATTTCCCTTCAAACCACGATTTTACTTTCTCTAAAGTGTTGAGAGTTTATTGTGTATTTGTAGTGTTGGAGTTACTTTCACCTAAACATTGGACGACCAAAGCTCAATCTTGAGCTGATGCATGATCGATTTCCCTTTGTGCTTAGATGGAAAGGAAAACAAAGTGGCCCAACTGCAAATCGTGATGTAGTTTTCTATCGGAAGGCTCTGGATTCCCTAAAGCCATGTGACGTAAGTCTTATTTTCATTTTGTATGTTTAATACTTCTTCTGACCATGTTAAAAGTAGAATCTAGTTGAACCTATGTAAATATACAGGTGGAGTGGCTCCCATATCGAAACATGGACAGCATGGTAATTCCAGAACATATCAAAAGCACTTTAATTCTTGGGAGGTCAAAGACAATGCTGATATGCTTTGACAAGGCAGAAAGACATCTTCCAAACCGATGCTTAAGGCAATATGGCATGCTTCAATCAATTCCGGATGATGTGGAGCGGTGGGAGAGGAAGAGTAGAGGAGTTGATGGTGGTGTTGATTTGTCAGGGAAAATGGAATCCGAGCTTAACGAGTGGATGGACCGTCAAGTGCAAATTGTTGATGGGGATGAAGGTGTAGATGAAAGTGAGTACATGGAGTGGTATCTGAGAATTACTCGTAAGTTCATCGGCAGGCCTATTTCTCTGTCAACCGAGTTCCAGAGAACGGTAAGGATATGTTTCATGAATTTGCTTTCATATCTTATAGCAATTATGGATTAAGTTTGAAATGCTTTTTAAAGAAAATAAACGAATGTATGCAGAATGCTGGTCTGAGGGATATTGCACACATAGCGGATACCTTTTCAACAAAAGGGTTAGATCCACAACAAATTGAATCAATATCAAGGATAAGATATATTGCACATGAATGTTTGAGAGACCAAATTGGTGGTCCAGTAATGGCTTCAGGGAGCCCACAGGTTGAACTAGGTAAAAGGGTGAGAGGAAAGGAGAGGGTTAGAAGAAAAGGAGGAGCGGGGAAACGAATGCGAAAAGATGGTGTGGTTCATTATAGCACCGTTAGTGAGGATGAACAACCTCAGTATTATGGCACTGCTATTGAGGTTAACCAGTTACATCTAAGTCACATTGAAAGAGAGCTGGATCATGCACAATTATGTTCTGTAGAGAATGCAGTCAGCGTTGTGCAGTTGATTCATGCAGATGCTGATGGCCAAAACATGCAGCTCTGTGATACACACATTGATGTTGATGAATCAGAGCTAGGGTATGCTGCAGGTGAAGAAAATAATGAAGAGCCAGATGATGTAGCTGCCGAATTTAGCCATGAAGAACTAAAGCACAGAACTGGTGAAGAAATAAAGCAAGAGCTTAATCATGTGACTGGTGAGGAAAACATTGAGGAGCTGAATGCAGCCAATGAAATTCACATTGTGCAAGCTTCTCATAATATGGTGATTGATAATTCACAACTTTGTGATGTTAGTCATGATGATATTGATGATACGCTTCATGATGCTGCTGCCGAGTTCGATCACTCCCAACTTGGTGACTCAAGTTTGGTCAATCAACTGCAGAGCAATCCAACTGACAATCTTGTTAATTCTAAGCTTTCACATATTAACCCTGAAAGTGAACTTTCATCTGCTAAAGCAGCAATGGAAGTGTCTCAACATTCTTCTATTGAAACTCATGAGGATATTTCACAGAATGGTGATTGTAGTGTTGCTGTATAGGGTACATACCTTACAATATTGTAGAGAAGCAAAATTTTTTAGGCTGACTCAATTTAAAGGTGTTATATTGTGCCTTGTGTAATTATTTATATTCATTTTTTGATGCATAGCTTGCACTTCCTCCTATGCTTGTGAATTAAGGTGCATGAAATGCAACTTAATTCCCAAGGCATCATCTTAACCATAGTAGAAAATAAATATGACCATGCAAGCAGTAGGAATGGTAAATTTGTACTTTACGTTAATCTTAACCATAGTTTAGTGCCATGGGAAGATAAGATGGGATTAGTGTGATTGTGCAGTTTCAGTATTCCTCTGCAAATGAGGGTAAATGGGAAATCAAAGGCTGGCGGTCTATAATGAAGGAGCTATAAAGGCTGTCTTCCAAAATCCATGTTTTCTTCGTTAAAATATAAAATAAGTTGGTTTTAGTCTCAAATGTCTAATATAGTATGTTTGGATGAGGAGACATTTTATGAGGATAATTTACTTTTTAGAAAATTTGAAATGTTTTATGATAAAATATGTTGATTGAGTAAAGAATTTTAAAAAAAATTGAAAGAGTGATTTTATTATTTCAAATTTTACCTCAAAAAGGTAAGAATTTGAAATTATTTACATTATTAAATTCATATTTTAGTTTATAAAGACTTAGATTTGAGTAGTCTTGGCTCAATTTGATCTGAGATCGACTAAACTTAGTTTATTATAAGCGTGATCCATTCTTTGAGTCCAACACATGATCAAATTTGATCTAATTTTAATTCAATATGTTTCAGTTTCGCTTGGGTCCAACTTGACTTGGACATTGTTTGACCTGACGTGGACCAAACTTAACTCAATTGAATGTGATTCTGCTCTAACTAGATGACTTGGATCAGACTTAGCTCAACTTGGACCCATGTTGACTTGGCTCGACCAACTTGAGTAGATTCAACTTGATTAAGATTAGTTGACTCAACTTGACCTAGGTTATGTCTGACTTGGCTTAACCTAGGCTCAACTTGACTTAGTCTTGATCAAGCTATCGCGAGATGCGGCCAACTTAGATGAAAGTGAACTAGCCCTGTCTCAGCTCAACTTAGACCTAGGTTGACTTAGCTCAACCTGGGCTCGACTTGACTTGGCTCAAATTTGTTCACTTGAGCCGATTTGACTTGACTCAAATTGATTTAACTTGACAAACTTGGACCGACTCAACTTGACTTGGGACTAAATAGGCTCGGCTTGACTAGACTTAATCTAGTCTTGATTGTGCTACACTCAACTTGGTTTTGATCAAATTAGGACCGACATAGGCCTAATCCAACTCAATTGAATGTGGGTTGCTCAACTTGACTCAACCTAAGCTTGGACCAACTTAATTGGACATAGGTTCAAGCCAACTCAACTTGGATCCAATCCAACTAACTTATTTGAACTTGTATTTGACTCACGATAAGTCTATACCTACTTAACTAAATTTAGGCTTAGATCAAGCCAAGTCTACTTAGCTCAATCTAGCATTTCATAATTTAAAAATAATTTTATTTAATATAATTTGAGAAAAAGTTTTACAAATACAAAATGAAAAGAAAATCTGGAAGCATTTTAACCAAAGAAAAATAAAATAAAGTAAAATAACATCAATCATAAATTACAAAATATTATTGATATTGATATTTTTATAAATTTTAATGATTATTTAATATTTAAATAGTTTTTTAAATTTAATGATAATTAAAATATTTTATCCAAAATAAGAAAACTAAAATTCACTATGAATTGTTGTATTCAAATAAAACATTAGAAATTAAATTCAATGTATTTGAATGGACCAGGAATTATGAAGTTCTCCATTCAAATCTAACAATTTTTTTTTTCACTTAAAAGTAAAGTGATTATATTCTTTTATCGCTAACTAATAATATGGTGTGTATATTAGAATGCATTAACTAAAAATATATTAAAATTTTAGAGAGTAAAATTAAATATCATGGTTTTTTTAATAGACTAATATTTGTAAACGAAATGCACAATTTAAAAAGTAATCATTTATAAAATTATTGAGAATTTCAGTGTAAGTGTAAGTCTAAGTCTCACATTAGGTAAAAATGAGAAAGTGAAGCACTATATAAGGATGAAGACCCATAAACTCATTGCATTAAGGTTTTGGGTTGAGAGTGGTGTCAATGCTTTATGTGATTGGACTCAGGTTTCATTGGTATTGTATCTCATGGAAGACGCAGACCATTGAAGACATTAATCAGGTGGAGAATACCACACCCGAAAAAGATAGTAATCTCACTTATGGTAATTTGATGAGGTTGACCGCTTAATTTCTGGAGAATGTTGACACTGAAGCTCAAGATGATGAGCAACATGGTGATATTGATGATCAATAGGTTGGAGGTGGAGTAGAGGTTCCAATTGGTGATGCTCAAGAGGAATATGATGATGATCTTAGTGATATACCTGAACCACCTCAAGTCCAACTTAGGAGGTCTAACACAACCTTATACAAGGTATTCTTGTGATGAGTATATAACCTTGACTGACGGTGGAGAACCTGAGTGTTTTGAAGAGACTTTGGAGAGTGAATAAAAACAATAATGGTTGGATGCAATGCAAGATGAAATTAAATCTTTGCATGATAATCACAAAGATTGGTGGTGAAAGGTTTCAGACAGAAAAAGGATGTTGATTTCAATGAGATTTTCTTGTTGAAGGTAAGGAAGATTACGTGTGTAGGCTGAGAAAAAGTCTATACAGTTTGACGCAAGCTCCAAGGTAGTGGTATAAGAAGTTTGAGTCTTTTATTTGTAAGCAAGGCTACAAGAAGACTACTTCTGATCATTGTGTCTTTATTAAAAGTTTTTTCCGATGATGACTTTATTATCCTGTTATTATATGTTGATGACATGCTTATTGTTGGGAAAGATGTTTCCAAAATTAACAAGTTGAAGAAGCAATTGGGCAAGTCATTTGCTATGAAAGACTTAAGAGCTGCTAAATAGATTCTTGGAATAAGAATCATTAGAGATAGAAAAGATGGAAAATGCTAAAGCCGTACACACTCCTCTTGCTACTCATTTAAGTTAAGTGTGAAACAGAGTCTTTCAAATGAAGCTGAAAAGGCATATATGAGCAGAGTTCCTTATGCGTCCCGGTGGGCAGTTTGATGTATGCAATGGTGTGCACGAGACCTGATATTGCACATGTTGTTGGTACAATCAATCGATTTTTGTCAAATGCAGATATAGAGAATTGGAATGCTGTGAAATGGATTTTGAGATATCTTCATGATAAAGTTGATATGAAGCTTTGTTTTGGAGGTGCTAAGCCTAATTTGGTGCGATACTCAAATTTAGATGTGGCTTGGCAATCAAGACTGCAAAGGTGTCTAACATTGTCTACTATAGAGGCAAAGTTCATTGCCATAACTGAAGCATGCAAGGAGTCGATATGGTTGAAGAAATTCTTGCAAGAGCTTGGTTTTGGACAAGATAACTATTCATTATTTGTTGATAGTTAAAGTGCTATCCATCTCGATAAGAATCCAACTTTCCATTCTAGATCCAAACATATTGATGTGAGGTATCATTTGATACATGATGCTTTGGATGCTAAACTGTTGCCATTGAAAAAAGTTCATACAGATGATAATGGTGTTGATATGATGACTAAAGCATTACCAAGAGGGAGGTTTTAAGTTTGTTGTGAGATCATCTGTTTGACGGTTATCTCCATATAGTTGTGAGAGAGAAATTTGTTGGGTATTGGGCTCCCTTGAAAAAGACCAAAACTTGAGAAACTCATGTCTGACTTAACCTAGTGGAGATGAGGCTGTAAAATAAATAGAGTGGTAGAACACACTACAAATTCTAGCACATTGAGGGAAAGGTAGAGGGAAAAATATGCTCACATTTTTTACAGAGCTGAGAACCTTGTTGGGCTTTTTAAGGGAGGAGGTTCACTAGGGAGATACAACACTAACGAGACCTGAGCCCAACCACATAAGGCATTGACACCACTCTCAACCCAAAACCTTAAGGCAATGGGTTTATGGGTCTTCGTCCTTATATGGTGCTTCACTTTCTCATTTCTACCCAATGTAGGACTTAGACTCACACTTAGATTCCAAACAATCTCCCCCTCAAGGGTGAGTCTCTTCCACCACATTGGTACACTCCCCCTCCAATGAAAACATTCAAGTACCCCTTCTCGTACCGTCGTTCTTCTTAACGGGACATGCTTACTTGGAACCCTTGCCAATAAGACTTTCGATATAAGGACACTACTCGTTTGTGCCGGTCACCAAGACTAACCATCGGCTTTGATACCATTCTGATGGGGAAAACAACAACACAAGCAATATATCAGAGAATGCAATAGATATAATTTCCCCTAACTTGGAAGAATTTATGAGGAGCAACTATTAAAGAACAACAATAATAAATCACCAGAATCACAAATAAAGGCATCAAGATTTTTAACGTGGAAAACCCCTCAAATAAAGCATAAAAACCACGAGTCGTCAAGACCAAAGAAATAGCTTCACTATGATCAAAAATAGTACAAATGAGTCTCAATCAACTGCACAAATTAGTGTCTAACACCCAACCAAATAGAAAAGTAACAAAGATTTCAAATAGAGAAGAACAAAGAGAAGAAAACTTATAAAATCACTGCTGCAGTGCGAAGTTAATGTCTCCAAAATTAGACTTCGTATCGACGATCTGACTGGTCAGAATAAAGAACAGTGTGTCCTGAACCTGCTATAAAAGTTTCAGCCCGATGCACGATGAATGAATCCACAATGTCGATTTTACGGTGGCAACTATGTAAAAAAGGTGAACATATTTTTTCCTCTATCTCTCCCTCAATGTGTTAGGATTTTCAGTGTGTTTTGACTTTATTGTTCTGCCTCTCTATTTATTTTGCGACATCCTCTTCATTAAGTCAGATGAGACATGAACTTTTCAGATTTTGAACATTTTCCCCACATAGGAAGAGAGTTCAATACCTAATAAAATAAATATTTTAACTAGTTTTTCTTCTATTTTCTAGCATCGATTTTCTTAGCTCTAACAAGTTAAAAACTAATTTTTACACAGAGACAATAAGCGACAAAGAGAGGATCATACATGCCTTAATCTATAGAATGTAAAATGTAAAACTATTATCTAATCAGACTATTTTAGCTTAAATAAGTTATAAGTTTTCATTTATTCTTCAAATCAAATTCTCGTGATCTGCATTTAATAATGGAATATATGATTAAAATTAACTTGTATGCATATTTTAAGGTTTAGAATTCAGTTTAACTAGTTTTTTTGAAAAGCCTATTTGATTTTGGATTTTGTAAATATGGTGAGAGCAACCGTTCAAGTAAAGTGTAACACCAGGAATAAATCAATAAAATTGCAGTAGTGAAAAAAAAATGAAAATTTAAAAAAGAAAAGAAAAGAAACAAGTAAAACATTTATTCATGATTGATTTAATTGACGTGATAAAATAAAATAAAATTATAAATCGAAGAATATGAATAAAGTATCTTTGAGTTTGAAATGAAATTTGATTAAATGGTAAGAAATATTTAAATATTTACTACTCGGGTTAAATTCTCATTCTCATTAAGTACCTATTAGTATCCGTAATTTCATAAAATAAATTTTATGTAAATGATTACTTTTTAAATATATAAATTAAAGTTGAAATAAGTTGCTTCTCGCAGTACCAAAACTTAAGTTAATTTTATCTTTAAGAAGATGAAATAATTTTATTATGTCATGCTAACCCATATTTTTGGATACGTTAAAAGTATAATTAATAAGTATTGAATTTTATAAAAATTTATAAACAACAAAAATGTTAAATAAACTTTGACCGAAATAATTATTAATATAATTTTACTTTATTTAGAAAAAAAAATTCATATATATAAGTATAATTTATTTGCTAAAAAAAAAATTTAAAAAATTATTAAATACTAACATAAGTATATTTTAATGTTATTAAAAATTAAAATATAATTAAACGTAAATTTTTTTTAAATTAACAGAAAATAAAAATTGTTTATTTTTTAATAAAAGAATAATTAACATAATATTATTTGTATTAAAAAAATAATATTTTTTTTTATTTTTTTAATATTTAATTATATTTTAATATTTAACAATATTAAAATATAATTAATTTATTATTTTTTGAACTTCTTTTTTATCAAATAAATTATTAATTACAAATGTATAACACTTATTTATGAGTATTTTTTTTCTCTAAATAAAATAAAAATACATTAATAATTGTTGGAGTTATTATTCATTTAATATTGTAGTTATCTATAAACTTTTACAATATTTAATGTTCATTAATTACATCTTAAATTCCCTTAAGGTATTATTAACATTCTTCTTACTTTAAATAATTGATCTAAATTCAAATACAATCTAACAATTAACCACATAAAAGTAATTTCAGGTAAAAAAATTAACGTACAAAATTATACTAAGAGAACAAAATCAAGGAAAAGAATAATTAGTTTTAAAGATAATATTATTAACAAAACAATTATACTAAGAGTGAATTCCTTAATCATTATTCTAGTTATTTCTAATACTTCCATTTTTTTGGAGAGATAAATGAGAAAATAACTTCAAGAAAGAAAATGAAAATTTTTTAATAAAAAAATATTATATCATTTTGTTTACTTTTATATTTTTTTTCTATTTTAGAATAAGACTTCGAGTTTGTATTTTAAAAAATATAATTTTGAGAGGATTATTACCAAAATTAATCAATTACATTTTCGTAAAAAAAATAATTACTTTATTTTATTTTTATTAATTATTTTTTTTATATTTATTCACACTATTAATATATAATTAATTATTAATAAAAATGTTAACGAATATTGAAAGCCTTAATCTATATACATTTTAAAATGGAAAGGATTAACTAAATTGTTAAAAGATCATGATTGTATTTTTAAAAGTGAGAGTTTCTATTAATGAAAAACAAAATTCAACTAATTAAATTAATAAATAGTCGAAAAAAATATGAAAAATAAAACAAATATGGGAACACGTGCATTTTCTGCATATTCAACTCTGGAACGCACACGTGCATCAATTGCTGAAGCAATTTCTCTCTTCCTTCAAACCTCCAATTCAACTCTGATCCGCAAATCCATTGGCCTATTCAATCCTTTCCCTTTCTTCAATCATTCAAATTCTCCAATCAACAAGGAACCATCGACAAACAACCATGTCAACCGCTTCCGAACACACAGCACGCAATCGTTTAGCCACTCTCGCAGCTCACTTATTTCCCTCCGACGTTGCCGCCACCGCCACGATCCAACCCCTCCACCTTTCCGCGGCCTCCGGAGCCTCGCCGCCTGGGAACCTCAAAGGTACCCTCACCATCGTCGATGAGAGGACCGGAAAAAAGTACCAGATCGAGGTTTCCCCAGAAGGCACCGTTAGAGCCTCTGACTTCAAGAAGGTACTGCTGATGCTGATTCATTCTCCATTTCCGATTTTAGGAAGTGGGTTTTTGTCAATTGTTATTTTTTCGTTTGCTTTGAATCGTTTTGGAGTTGGGGTTGGCTCCTCTTTTTGGATTTGTGGTGTGATTTATGTCGATGTGCTTTTTAGTAGAAAGTTTTTTCTCTTGTGATCTTGATCCTTGAAAGGCGTTTTAATTTGGTGAATTGGGTTGTGCTCAATTTTACTCCTTTGTGATTGTCGGTAAATGAATTTTATGGTCACTTAGGTCCTAAAACTATGAAAATTTCAAACTAATCCTCAAAAATAGAAGCCGTTCCATCTAAGTCTCCAAATTTACTAATTACTATCATTTGGGTCTGTGAACTGAAGTTAATATTAACAATTTAAGTTATACACTACGCTTGTAACAGTTGGACAAAGTTGATTGAAATATCAAAGTTCAAGTTTCTAAGTTTTTTATTTTTTTTTAATTTCCTTAGTTTCAGAGACCAGGTAACTACACCTAACAATTTCAAGGACGAACTACGTTATTTTTGTGTCTCTTGAATTTGTTGGAATGAGTGAATCACCAATTTGGTTTAGGGATCGGTCGATTTGGTCACTGACATCAACATAGGCAAACTGATGTATGAAATTATAAATTGTCATACAGGTTGGTCTTTTTATTAGCTGGTGTCATTTAACGTGAAAAAATCTTAGTTGGCATGTCGAATACCTATGTCATCCAACTAAGCACACACATACCTGCCACTTAGTAGGGAAAAATTTGACTGAAATTGGATAAATCTTTTTTGATGAAATTGAACACCCATCTCTTTGTGTTCTCCATTTAATTGAAGTACAACTTTTTCAGCTCCATTTCGCAGCTCACACCATTATCAATTTCAGCTCAGAAAAAATGTTTCTAGAACATTTCCAATTCTAAAGGGCGTACATATACATGGAGTTAAATAAAAAATTTCTGCACTTGGTGGAGAATGAGAATTATTGTGATTGTTAAACTATAAAGATAAAAAGAAACATTGAGTTGAAACCACATTTTTGTGACAACACGGGTAGTTTATTTCTATTGAAATACAGAAATCAATAGAATAAATTAAAGAGATTTTATATCATCTAATAGTAAAAATATGATCCTAGAATAGCACAAATATGATCTTGATATTTCTCATATAAAGATGTGATCCTATATCTGGAATTATAGAGATATGATTCTTATTTCTGTAATTATAACACTGACCTTGTGTTTGAACAAGAAGCAGCAAAACGTAAGCAAGCAATCACTTATGCATTGGCTGAACTGGAAAATTTAATTGAATTGTTTGACTTCACCATGTTAGGACCTTAGAAGAAGACAAGTCTTAGATGTGGCTAAGATTCCTAAGACATGGTAGGTTTATGTTAGAAGAAAAAAGAACTAGTTACATCAGTTAGTTAGTAGTAATGTGTTGGAGTATAAGGTTGTGTTATATAAATACCTAAGTGAGTTGTTTGTAAGAGTTACTTTTGGTTCTTTGATTGTTATTGGGAGAAAGTCTGTTCTCTGTCTGGAGTGTTAACTTGGGGGAACTCTTGAAGTTCTATCTTTGCATTTCAATAAACGTCTTTGCTAAATCTCGCTCTACCTTTTCCTATTTCTCTCCCTAATTCTTTCAGTTCCTGAACACTGCCAAGAACATAAAGCCCAAGAACATAAGCTGTGGCCAATTTCAACCTGCATCCAGCTTTGGGGTTCCCCGCAAAATTCCGGATTAGGGTTTATGTGTTTCGAGTAAACTTTGCATATTTGATCAAAACTTTAGGTTTTGTTCATGTGGAAGTAATTGCTTGCTCCTTGTTTTAGTTCTTCTTGCTTGTACGTGGATTAATCCTAGCACTCAACTGCATACCACTGTGAAAGTCTTTTTTATTCCCTATATGTATGCACTTGGAATATGAAATTTTGAAGAAATGTTTTTTCCTGTGCACTCATGAATAGTGTGAAGACAAAGAGAGGTGAGGTGAGGCCGGCCAACAGTGAGTGGGACCTAATGCGAACTTTGGAAGAAAGAGACTTTTCTAGGGAGCTGTATGTTGGGTCATTTTGTCAACAAATTTGACCTTTTTGCTTTGAGAAACTATTGGCAAAAATATTTTTTTGTTTGTGAGCCTAGGGTTTGAGTGTTAGTGGCCCTACCCTTGTGCTGGTCTTGAAGAGAGAAGGGGTCAATTTCATCAAAAATGATTTATCAAATTTTCAGTCAATTTATTTGGTTCCTCTTACATGGCATGCACTTTTGGATGTCATGCAAACACTTGAGGTACCAACTCAGTTTTTCTAACAATTTTACAAGACACCAACTAATGGATGGATTGAATTGATTGATAATTTACAATTTCAGAGGTAATTTTGCTTTTTTGTTAATGTCAGGGATCAATTACCTGACTGCTTTAATTTCAAGGATCAAGTTGGGGATGCACTAATTTGGCATTAGGGTCTCTCTCTTTTGTAATTGAGAACATGCAAAACGACCAAACTCCAAATGTTTTCTTTTAGTTATTTCACTTTATTTTCTATTTTCAAAAGTTTGTATAGAAAACAGTAAAAACCAGAAAAGGAAAAAAGTTGTTTTTCAATGATTCTTATTCAAGCATTTGAAAATAGGATAAGATGGAAACATTGTGAAATTTTTTTATTACAAGTAAAACTAAAAATGAAAAAAAAAAGGGTTTCACAATCCAAACAACTTTGAAGGTAAGTATTTTTTGTTTGTAGGTATTTATTCAGATTTTATAGTGAAGCACTGAAATTGTAGATATGGTGGTCTGTAATTAATTGTAATGATGTTTATGTATGCTAATTCTTAGTATTAGATTATAGGGTTTTTAACTTTTTGATGTGTAGATATCAACTGGGAAAAATGACAAGGGACTCAAGCTTTATGATCCTGGCTACTTGAACACTGCTCCAGTCATCTCAAGGATTTCTTACATTGATGGTGATGCGGGAATCCTTAGATATAGAGGATATCCGATTGAGGAATTGGCAGAGAAAAGCACCTTTACGGAAGTGTCATATCTCATAAGTGAGTATTGTTTAGTAATTTCTTTGCACGTGCATGGGGCTTTTGTTGCCATTGCTTCTGATAAATAGTGGGTTTTTCTTTTCACTGATGATTATCTGAGTTTCTAATTTTATATCACCAAAGATGCGTAGATGTAGTCTCCTTATTAATAAATTCAGGCTTCATTTTATGCATTACTTATATGTTTTTAGTGTTTGTTAAATCTATCTTACTCTATCATTTTAGTGTATGGAAATTTGCCTTCTGAAAGTCAGTTAGCAGCATGGGAGTTCAACATATCACAGCATTCAGCTGTACCACAAGGAGTTTTGGTGAGCTTTTCTGCTATCAAATAACTTACTATTGGTTTAAGGACCCAAATTTTTATCTGGCAACCTTTTTTGTTTCAGTCAGTAACCACTTTTAGATTTGTTAGCAAATCACATCTTTTGTATTATTACTTAAAAATTTAATATGGCAATTGTATTTTACATTGTCAAAAAACTTTGGTAGCTCTTTTTATTTTTATCTATTGGTTAGCATTTAGAGTGAACAAGTGATTCAAAGCTATTTTAGTAGATCAGAGTAAATTAAGCAGTAAGTTCATGCACATACACATACACTTCATATAGTTCATACATCATGAAGTCATAACTTGCACTTTAGTATTGTATGTCTCTATTGTCTTCACTCTCGAAGATATATTCTAGCAATGCTTTTATGGAGAAAATTGAGAATCATACTAAGCATGTTGTTATCTCACTTAATTGGATAGTTGATAAAGGTTAGGGGTGGTTCATGTATCAGTATGATTATTGTTCATGTTTTATGTTACAAATATTGCTATTTTACCAGACTGGTTTGTGTTCTAATGTATAAGCCTGGGAATTTCTTGTGCAATCACTCTACATAGTTCTTTTGTCATGATCATTCAAAGGAGAGTAATCAGGTTGTTAATTTCTTTTTAGAAGTACAAGTGTATTAAGCTAACAACAGCGGTATACATTTCTTTTGTAGGATATAATAAAAGCAATGCCACATGATGCACATCCGATGGGTATGCTTGTTAATGCCATGAGCGCTTTGTCTGTTTATCATCCCGATGCAAACCCTGCTCTCCATGTAAGTAACACAAACTTTGGCCAAGTTCAAGTTACTGAATTTTTTATCTGCTTAGCATTGATGCATAAATTATGGTAATATAATACGGATCCTTCAAACCTTACTTTTGTAATGGAAATATGCTAATTTTTTTTGTGTAACTTGTCCTATTTTTTTAAAATTTCTGTACTTGGCAAATCTTTTAGCTTGTTTCATTTGACTTTTTGAGTATTATATACGACAATAAACTTTGCTTCTCTTGAGATTAAAGGGATTTAGGCAGGTAAGGAGGAAGAGAGAGAATAGAGATTCTGAATAATATTGTCATGTAGGTAACGACATTATGCGCGTTGGAAGTGATACAAAAAACAAAGATCTATTTTTACTTATACAAGACTCTTAATCCTAATTGTTGGAAGTCCTATATCGACTAGAGATAAGGCCAATTTAGAGTATGTAAGTGGGTACAAACTTTACCTTACAAATCGATTTTATGGAGTTAAATTAGGCTTAAAATCCACTACATAGTATCAGAACCATTGTTAGAGTCTATCCTAGCGAGATTTGTGTTTGTTGGACATATCATTCCATCCGCTATCGGACCGCTATCAGATCATCTATTAATGTCTAGTTCCACGCACAAGATGTATATACCCCGGCATGAGGGGTGTGTGTTGGAAGTTCTACATCGACCAGAGATAAGGTCAATTTAGAGTATAAAAGTGGGTGTAAACCTCACCTTACAAGCAGGTTTTGTGGAGTTGAATTAAACTTAAAATCTACTTCTTAACACTAATGAAATAGGGAAACAAATAGTAAAATGTAACGAAATATGGAAGCTACTCCCTTTAAATTTTCTAAGATATTCAAAACTACTCTAAATATATAATGATGATACTATGATATTCCCTCTAGATATTCTAACTGATTCTAAGCATTATTGGAGCCCTTGAAGATTTTAGATGTCTACAAAAATGGGTAACTGGAATTTAGAATTAAATAAAAGCTCAGAACTACAGCATTTTATAAATTAATGTTATTTTTCTTTAAGTTACTAACCCTGCTGGTCTGAGTTGGTAGCTATTGCGTAAGGTGATTGCACTATTTAAGTGTATAATGAGTCAAGTAATTCAAGGAACTGCATCTTACTTTCCTAGTTTAAATAATAATTTACCTTGACTGTCTTGTTGTATTTGATTCAGCTTTGATTATTTCTCGTAACACTTTTTTATATTTTAATGTAGGGTCTTGATATCTACAACTCAAAGCAAGTGAGAGACAAGCAAATAGCACGGGTTATTGGAAAGGTTTACTTATTGAGTTGTCTTTATTCTTCTTAATTATCAGTCCATGGTATATGTAATTAATGATTCAATTATTCTGAATGCTTTTCATGCTTATCGGTTATTTTCTGAATTTTTGTGAAATATTTATTCAATTCAATGCTAATTTGCAAGGGCTGTCCAACTGCTTTGTTCCATCATCATTTTTTCTACTTTGACTGCAGATAACGACAATTGCTGCTGCTATTAATCTTAGATTGGCAGGAAGACCGCCTGTGCTTCCATCCAACAAACTTTCTTACACAGAGAATTTCCTATACATGCTAGATTCTTTGTATGTCTTACTGTGTAAAGTCTGATTGATATTTGAATTAACCTGAAGTTGTTTCTTGTATTAAGTTATTTCTTTGTCTGATCTTCATGATGCTTTTCTTTTTCTGTTCTTCATATATATAAAAAATCAAAATCTTTGAATCAGAAGTAACAAGATTTACTCACCAAAAAATACTATGTAGTATGATTTAATCAATGATGGTAGAATTGTAACCACATTAGCTGAATTTTGTTATCGGGAGACTATATGGCATAAATCAAATAATGTCTCCATTATTCATGTTTTCAGTGGCAATCGATCATATAAACCTAATCCTCGGCTAACTCGAGCGCTAGATATTATCTTCATCCTGCATGCAGAACATGAAATGAATTGTTCTACATCCGCTGTGCGGCACCTCTCATCAAGGTAGAATCTGGTACATAAAAGTACGAGAGTTCTGCAAAACAAATTTACTGAGTCTGCTTTAACTGCGTCTAAATATTCACAAGTGACACAATTTAGCCCAAGTAGTAATTTTCCAAGTAAAAGGAAGTAACCTATCTCATCACATTGCCTTATTTTTACCTTGCAGTGGTGTTGATGTATATACTGCTGTTGCTGGGGCTATTGGAGCTCTATATGGACCTCTTCATGGTGGAGCCAATGAGGTAATGTAAATACGGAAAGCAAATAGAGTAGAGTTATATCTAACCTTTGTATAATGTAGAAACTACAGGTTAAATCTTCATGGCTTAGGATGTTCTTGTGATTATTTTACCATTGCTTGCTTAAATACGGAAAGAAAGTAATGTAGAAATCTAACCTTTGATTATACTCATTTGACTATGCTAATGTAACTTTTTGTTACGCAGGCTGTACTCAAAATGTTGAGTGAAATTGGAACTGTTGAGAACATTCCAGCGTTCATTGAGGGTGTTAAAGCCAGGTGGCTATTACTTATTTCTTTCTTGTATCTTTGCGTTTTCCCTTTTCTGTGTAGAATAGTGGTGTAATGACTTGCTCTTATGTGACTCCTACTTTTTGGGTCTCTTCACCGCAAGTAGGAGAAATGATAGTTTTATTTGATATTATTGTCTGATGTGTTTCTTTCTTCAGGAAACGAAAGCTCAGTGGTTTTGGACATCGTGTGTACAAAAATTATGATCCAAGAGCAAAGGTCTTAAGAAAACTGACAGAGGAAGTGTTTTCCATTGTTGGCCGGGATCCTCTTATAGAGGTGTTTATCCATTTTCTGTTATCTGTTTGTGCTGTTGTGTATCTGTTGTATGTTCCTTAAACTGAGTACGCTGTTCATAAGGCCTATGATTGGACTGTGAATACAATATCTAAATATTATATTTTAAAAGTCTTTTTTTGTATTATTTTGGGACATTTTTAAAAACAAATGTTACAAACTGTTTTGTATATGTATGTGTACAAGTATTTGAATTTAATTCTATAATAATCCAGCCAAATTCTTTGAGCTTGTTACTGCAAAAGTTCTTATACTTAATGAATGTCAAATCATTTCAATAAATTTAGTTTGAATTTGTAAGTTTCATCTGAAATGACTTGATTGTGCAGATTGCAGTGGCCTTGGAGAAGATTGCACTGTCTGATGAGTATTTCATCAAGAGGAAGTTATATCCAAACGTTGACTTCTACTCTGGATTAATTTATAGGTAACCTACTATTACATTAAGTTTTTGTAACCACAGAGGGTAACATATGTTACTCCCCCAGATTAATTGACTAGGATTGAGCTCATTTTTTTGTACCATCAGGGCCATGGGGTTTCAACCTGAGTTTTTCACTATTTTATTTGCCATCCCTCGAATGGCTGGATACTTGGCACATTGGCGAGAGTCCTTGAATGATCCTGATACAAAGATTATGAGACCTCAGCAGGTTATTTCCTTTCTCTAAGTCATTTTTCTGGTTATATTAAGTAAGGTCTTGCTTATTGGCATAATCATTTTGTTAATGCTGATATGCTTGTATGAATGTTTTGTTATGTAGCATTCAGTATCACATTGAGGCTGGACTATATCTTTCTTTAGTAATGGAAAATATTTGTAAATACATCAGATGCATATAGTAAACCATCACATTGGCATAATTGTACTAGTGTTGATGTGATGGTGGAAATGTCTCAAGCATGGGTACTTTTGGATTAATCGTAGTTAGTTTTCTGGAACATTTTCTAATAGCAGACATTCCATTAGGCAGTTAAACAAATATCACAGTAATTTGCTGTGGATTTTTTGGTAGTTGCAAATTGTCACCATTTTACTGTTTTGGTTTTTTGAACTACCATTACAGACTGATTTTTTTTTTGTTTTTTATCGTGAACCCGACAAGAATTGACTTTTCTGACTAATTTTGAAATATCTGATATGTTCAGGTTTACGTTGGGGAATGGTTAAGGCAATATACACCCATGAATCAAAGGACTGTATCAGGTAACACTGATAAACTTGGTCAATTGACAGTATCAAATGCCTCAAAGAGGCGACTTGCTGGATCTGGGGCATAACTTGGATTTACTAGTGAAACTGCCAAAGTGATCAATAAAATCTAGCTCCAGAGAAACTATATTTTTCTTCTGGTACATAAAAGTATAATGGTTTATGTATAAATTATGGCACCATGAATAAAATCATTAAATAAAAAACAGACTATGGTGTTAGTATTTTGTTTCTTGTTATTTTTCTACCTGGAAAAAACTCCTTGTATTTGCAATGCCATATATAATTTTGATAACTCAGTCTCAATGTATTGAATTTGGAACAGATGCAGGGTAGTTCAACTGTTAGAGAGGGTAGTTAAACAGTAATAAATGATTTATAGGCCAATAATTTGTTTATAAACATAATCTGTAATAGAATATTAATAAAGTAAAACTAATGTTGATCATTATTAGTTATTGGAAATTTAGTTTTATAATAACAACAGTGCATAAACTAAAAAAATTGAAAATAGTTTCAATGAACGAGCATAATCTAACCGAACTTTTGTTGTGTTTTTGTGCTCTTCATAAATTATACAAACTTGAAAGTGAATTAAGTTTCGTCCAGTCTCCAAAAAACTTAAATCAGTGGTAAAATTGATTTTTTTTTTTATTTTTCATTATTAATTTTTTTATCCTGTAAATTAAATTATTGATCATAATGGCAAAACATAGCTTAACACGTTAATATGTGTATTTTTTAACTTTAAAATTCAACTGACGGGAAAGTTTAATTCTACTATTTATAATAATATATAAAAGGATTTTTTAACGTATATTTTTCTATTTCATTTTGTTACTTTTCATTTAACAGTTTAAGCTATTAAACAACATATTTTATAGCGGATAGAAATCAAAGCATATAAGTCCAACACACACAACATCATATTAAGTAAGATTAACTGAAATATTATTACATGTCCAACTAAAAGTTTCTAAAAGAATATACATCAGATATATACTGATAACAACTAAACATATGCACTTATAGTTGAACCAATTATAAATGAAATTACATCAATCAAACATAATCTTCATTCAATTTCATATAAAGATTATGACTCAATTATTCGAAATACTTGCATTGATATCGAATTGATATAGAATCCCGGTAAGTTGTGCATTTAATGTGGCATCTCATGATCTTCAAAGTGAGTGATAAAAAAAAGAATTATATTACATATAAGGTTAGCCCTTTAGTACCTATGGTCTAGGGATGTTAATGGGGTGGGTAGGATACTCGTATAATTTTTTAATATCCACGATATTCAGGAGTATCTGCGAGTATTTACAAAAAAAATAGAAATAAACATTTAACAACATATTTTAATTGTAAATTCAAATAAAATACAGTACATAACATTTATAAATTTTAAACAATCATAAATTTTAAACAAAGTTCAAATAATCCATTTAAATAGTGTTGAATGACACTTTACAAAGAAATGAATTTTTTAAAACTAATTGATAAAAAAATAATTCATTCAAAATCAATATGTTAATATTTTAATCATGTTTTTTATTTTTTTTATATTTAAATTAGAGTATAGCGGGCACAGGTACGATGCTATGATACCCGTACCCGTTCCGTTAACATACGGGTATTAAAAATATCAGTATCCATTACCCGCGGGTATCCATTTATAATATCCATTTTTCACCCATTGCGGGTTTTATCCGTGGGTACGAATTTTTTGACATCCATATGGTCAAGGTAAAATCCCTAGATTAGGATTTCCTACTCCTCTCACCACATACATTATTCCTCTCTAATTGAGAATAAGAATGGTTATTAGACATTCCAGACAATCCAAGAACCTATACAGATGCTAAGCACAGATCACAATGAAGTTTACCACAACTATCAATATCAGATAACTTCAACTTCAACTGCAAATCAAAACATCAACATTTTCATACAACTTCATTTATAAAACAGTGAAACAAACAACATAAAAAATCCAAAGAGAGTATCAAACCCCTTTTTAAACCTAACAGAGACCACAACTCAACCTAAGAACAACAATAACATGATCAGGGAACATAATCAGAACCACTAATTAATGGAAAAACATGAATAAAACTCAAATGACACATGTGAGTGAAAATTTCTCGCATGCACAGAAAACCAAATTAAACAAGGAAAATGTGCAGAAAATCAACTTACTCTATTTGAGAAATTGATCGAGCAGAACTAGAAAACTCGTCTCACAATTCACCATAACGGTCTCTTATCGTCAAATAGATGAACACATGAGTGAGAAATTTAGAGAGAAGGGAAATAGCTCTAGAGAAAAGGTTTTTAGAGAGAGAATATTTATAACTAATGAAACTCGTTTATAAAATTTTTATTTATACTTTAGTAGTTTAATATTAAAATAATCGAGTATTCATTATTTTAAGGTTAAAATACATTTTTGGTCCCAATTTTTATCAATTTTGTTCAATTGGGTCCTTTTTTGCTAACACTGTTTAAATCATTAACATCCATGAATAGTGACTGCCACGTGTCACTTCGTGGTTTTTTTTATTTTTTTTTTGAATTTTTTAATATTTTTTAAAATTTTTTTAAATGTCCACGTGTCAATCCAGTAGCGTGCTACGTGCCAAAGTCAATGTTTTATATTCAATTTGATCTTTATATTTTTTATTTTTGTTCAATTTAGTTCCAATTTAGTTTAAAATTGACCAATTTTGTCCCTATCGAAGATGTGACCAAATTTATTTTTTATACCACAAAACCAATTAGGACTTATTTAACAAAACTTGACGAAAATTGGGACCAAAAAGATATTTTAACCTTATATCAAAAAGTATTTAAATATATATTATAGTAAAAAATATCTAGAAAAAAAAATAATATTTGTAAGTTATTCATAAGTTTAAAAAGTCAATATATATATATATATATATATATATATATATATATATATATATATATATATATATATATATAAAAATACAAAAGATATAACATGTTAAAAATATAGAGTAATACAAAGGATAAACTATCCAAAAATATGTAGAATATATTTGTTATAAATACAAATCAGTGTTTGGAGATATTGGTCTAATGTGTATTGTTAGAATCGTATAATCAGTGCATTGAAAAATTCATCCAACATCGACACACTCATCTAATGTGTATTGCTACACTCATCTAATGTGTATGGACAAACTCATCTAATATATATTATAAGATACATCTAATCAAATAATGGATAAAGTTGTCTAATATGTATTAATAGGCTCATATAATGTGTATAAGTAAACTCGTCTATTGTATATTGCTAGACTCATTTAATAAGTGTATGGACAAAATCATCTATTGTGTGTTGCAAGGCTCGTTTAATCAGTGTATGAATGGACTCACCTAATACGTATTCTTAGACTTGTCTAATTAATTCATGAAATGACTTGTTTTATGTTTTATGCACAAAATACTTGTCTAATTAGTGCATAGGTAGACTCATCAAATCTTTATTACTAGACTCGTCTAATTGGTGTATGAACAAAAACGTTTATATTGCAAGATTCATCTAATTAATGAATGGACATACTCGTCTAATGCGTATTAATAGACTTGTCAAAATTGTTATGAAAAAGCTTGTTTAATGTATATTGTTAGACTCATCTAGTCAATATATGAATGACTTGTCTAACGTGTATTGTTATACTAGTATGATCAATTCATTGACAACTCATCTAATCAAAGTATTCGTAAACTCATCTAATCAATGTATGGAATGATTCGTCAAATATCTTTTTGTTATACTCTTCTAATTAGGGTATCTACAATCTCGTCTAATGTGTATGGTTATACTCATATAATATTTTTTTCTATAATCGTCAAATAAATGCATGGAAAGTCTTTTCTGATGTGTATTTCTAGACTCTTATAATTAATGCATAGACAAATTCTTATAATATGTATTGTTAGAGTTGAGACCTATCTAATGTTTATTGTTAAACTCGTCTAATTAGTGTATGAACATACTCGTCCAATGTATATTGCAAGATTAATCTAATTAGTGAATGAACATATTCGGCTAATGTGTGTTTATAGACTCATCTAATCTGTGTATGAAAAATCTTGTCTAATGTATATTGCTAGACTCGTCTAACCAATACATGAGTTACTTGTCTAATATGTATTGCTAGACTGGTCTAATCAATTCATCGACAACTTATCTAATCAATGTATAGAATGACTCGTCTAATATCTTTTTGTTATACTCTTTTAATTAATTAGTGTATCTACAGTCACGTCTAATGTGTATTGTTAGACTTGTGTAATATTTTTTGCTATACTCGACTAATGAATACATGGAAAGTCTTTTTCGATGTGTATTCCTAGACTTATCTAATCAATGCATCAACAAACTCTTCTAATATGTATTGTTAGACTGGTCTCATAAGTATATGAACACACTCGTATAATGTGCACCGTTAGATTCATCTAATCAGTGTATATTGAGACTTGTCTAATGTGTATTGTTAAAATCGTCTAATTAGTGTATAAACAAACTCATCTAATATATATTGCAAGATTCGTCTAATTAGCGAATGAACATACTCGTCTAATGTGTATTAATAGACTCGTCTAATTTGTGTATAAATACTTGAATTATATATAATTAGACTCATATAATCAATACTTGAATTACTTATCTAATGTGTATTGCTAGACTAGTCTTATCAATTCATTGACAACTCATCTAATCAAATTACATCTAATATAATTTTTTAAACTCAAGTACTAATAATATAAATATATTAGTGGTATATTTTAAAATAATTAGTTTGTAAGGTTTTACTTCTTGTTTCGATAAGTCTTACAACTCTACATTTTCAAGTTAAAAATAGTAAAGAGTGAATTCAAATAATATAATTTTTTTTATTATATTAAGAGGTATGATTTTTTGTTACTGTAAATATCTAATTAAAGCTAAATGAACTATTAAGTTAAATATTTTAATATATTTTATTACAAATATAATTATTTGAAACCTTATGTCAATTTCTATGTACATACGATTAATGTTAGTTTTTTTTTTATCAAATAATATTAGTTTAACTTTTACACACTAAAAATATTCATATTAAAATTAATTTTAAATTATGCTTTTTTTTTATCAAATAATATTAGTTTAACTTTTACATACTAAAAATATTCATATTAAAATTAATTTTAAATTATAGTATAATTATTTAAATATATATCAATAAATATATAATTTTTTAAATAATATTTTTTTAAGAAATAAAAGTAAAATATATTTTTAAAATTTTATTTTACTAAATAACCAAGTAATTAAAAATCACAAAAGGATAGAATTCAAAATTAAAAAAATTAGTATAGAAAAATAATTTAATACTTTAAATATGAGTTATTTTTACTTAATATTTTATTTATACTCGTCTAATATATATATATATATATATATATATATATATATATATATATATATATATATTAAATAGTAAATTAACAAAAATGTAATTAAACTTTTACTTAAAAAAATTAAATCAAAGGTATATTTTCTTTTATATAACAGTTATACCTATATAGAAAATAATAACATAATAATTTAATATTATTTTTAAAATATGTAATATATTATTCTCTAAACAATTTTAAATTTATTATATTTTTTTTTTTACTTTTATATATAAGTAAATTGGTTTCTCATGTTATATTTAATTCATTTGTATTATTGAAAATTTAAGATGAGTATAATTACAAAGAACAAGATGAAACAAAGTAGCAAAAATATGAAAGATAATTTCATAGTATACGCTACAATTTTGAAAGGTTTAATCACACATAAGGTCTCAACTTTGGTTACAAAATCTCAATTAGATCCTCAACTTCAAAATTATCTTAATTGGGTTCTATTTTTTGAAAATTTGTTCCAATTTGCTCCTTTCCATAAGGGCATCATTGACGACGTTAACTGTGAGCCACATGTCAGCTCGTGTTTTTTTTTTTAATTTTTTTTACTTTTTTTTCTTGAAAAAACAGTTGACACATGCCAAATTAGAATTTTGCCACATGTCAGCTTGTGATTTTTTAAAATTTTTAAAATTTTTAAAATTTTTTAATTAAAAAAACTGCCACGTGTCAAAATATGATTCTACCACATGTCAACTATTTATGTGAAAAATCTCGATTTGGTCCTTGTATTTGTTATTTTATCTCAATTTAGTCCTAATATCTTTTTAAATTGAAGCAATTTCATCTCTTCCAAATTGAGACCAAATTTAACTTTTATATTAATATTATAATGATATTTTTATTATAATAGATATTTTTGACCAAATTAATTTTATTTAAATTTAAATTTTGCATTGAACTTTATTTAAAAAAATGATTTTAATAATTTCTAAACAACTTACATTTGAATTTAAAAAATATATATTATAATAAAAATATCATTATAATATTGATATAAAAGTTAAGTTTGGTCTTAATTTGGAAGATTTGAAATTACTTCAGTTTAAAAAGAGATTAGGACTAAATTGAGACAAAATAACAAATACTGGGACCAAATCGAGATTTTTCACATAAATAATTAACACGTGGCAAAATCATATTTTGACACGTGGTAGTTTTTTTTTATTTAAAAATTTAAAAAATTTAAAAAATCACAAGTTGACACATGGAAAAACCCCTAATTTGATATGTGTCAATTATTTTTTCAAGAAAAAAAAGTAAAAAAAAAATTAAAAAAAATTAAAAAAAAAATAAAAAAAAAAAAAAAAAAAAAAAAAAAAAAACCACAAGCTGACACATGGCACAAACTTAATGTCGTCAATGATACCCTAACGAAAAGAACCAAATTGGAACAAATTTTCAAAAAATAGAATCCAATTGAGATAACTTTTAAGTTGAAGACCCAATTGAGATTCTGTAACGAAAACATGAATCTTCCGTGTAATTAAACCATTTTGAAATTATAAATTGATTATTTTGTTAAAATAAAAATTTCACCTACAATTCTAAAAGTTTACACGAGTGTAATTTTTCACAAGATAAAAACACTCGAATCAAGGGCGGAGCTTCTATGAAGCAAGCCCAAAAATTTTTGATTTTTTTTTAAAAATTATATATATGTTTTTGAAAATTTTTTAAATTATAGATAGTGTATTTTAAAAAATGAAGAAAATTAAATTATATATTTTTTTATTTCTTTTATAAAATAAAATATTTAATACTAATAAATAATAAAATATAAAATCAAATATAACAAAAAATACACATATTTATGTTTAATTACTTTTTTATCTATATTTTTATCTAAAAATATCAAATTGTTACTAAACAATTGAGATTAAATTGAGACTAAAAAACAGGGAAAGATCTTGATATTTTTGGAAATAGTAACCAAAAGAGTAATTAAACAAAATATTTAATAAGATATATTTTTTATTTTCTTTCTCATTGTCTTTCTAATTTTTCACTTATATTTTTGTTGAAGAAAAAATAAAGTTAGATATATATATTCATTATTTTTGCTCTTATTTCTTATTTGTTTCTTTTCTTTCTCGAATAACAAGATGTAACTCTCTTGTCGTACTTGATAATGAAATATTAGTTTAATAGTTATTAAAATTATTTTTTTATCTCATGAGTATCTTGTATATTCATTTTTTATTATTATAAAAGTAAAAAATAATGTATTATGTGACTTGACTACCATATATTTCTCTTTTAATAATTATGTCTCTCAATTTTTTATTAGATTATAACAAATTATTTTTTAATATATTTAAAAGAAAGTATATTGATGAAGAATAAAATAATAAATGTTTTTTTAAAAGTGACACAAGAAAAACTACGTGAAGATGAAAAACAACATAGATTCTACTTCTTCACATATTTTGAAACATTATACTAATGATTCAATTGTTCAGTTACATAAATTATTTTTTGAAAACATTATACTAATGATTCAATCAAAATCAAATAACCATATTACTTTGGCTCCTCCAACATTCTTAATCAAGATCCGCCACTGACTCGAATCTCAAATTTTAAAATCAAGGATGATTTTTTTTCAAAAAGCTGGTATTAAGAATTACTAAATCATGACATCTTATTTAAATTGACACTTCAAAATTTAATTAGCTGTCACATGTTATAATATGAAACAATTAAATAAAAGAAAAATAAGAACGAGATATTAGTATAAGAGGAGGATCGCAAGATATTTTATTTTCTTAAAGTTAGAGAAAGTTACAATTCTAATTATTAGAATTAATACCAGAGATATTATGTAAATAATATTATCCTAATATCTCTAGTATTATGCCTGTGTATTATTTCTTATGTGTGCAACCATCAATATCAATTATTTCCTATATTGTTTATTGTATTCAATGATGACTTTATTATAGAGATTATGATTATACTGTATTGTGTTTATATAAACACAACATCTGCAATACAAAAAGACTACAATATTTCTCCATTTTATCTTTTTAGGTTTTATAGCTTTTAAGCTTGAAGGCTCTCGATCTAATCATGTCTTTCGCAGCTAACACAAATCACAAAAATGACCTACCCACAAATGTTTCTGTCAGGTTAGACAAAGATAACTATCTCCTATGGAAGTCACTAGCTCTTCCATTGATAAAATGTTGCAAACTTGAGGGCTACATACTAGGACTACAAGTGACAAAACTCAGAAAACCAATCCTGACTATGAAAAGTGGATTGAACAAGATCAAGCTCTCCTAGGCTGGATAAGAAATTCAATGGCCATTGATATTGCAACATAGTTGTTGCACTGTGAAACCTCCAAGGAACTTTGGGACGAAGCTCAAAGCCTAACAGGTGCACATACAAAATCAAAGACAATCTACCTCAAGTCAGAATTTCACAACACTCGCAAAGAAGAAATGAAGATTGATCATTATCTTCTCAAAATGAAGAACCTTATGTTAGAATTAATTGATGAATTAATTCTATTAGCGACTCATTTGAAATATTATGATGGCCCAATTGTGATTTAATAAAATTTAAAGACTTATTGGTTATTATATGGGGAGTGATAATAAAATAAAATAAAATAAAGATAAAATAAAAACCAACTTGATGGACGTTGGTTTATAAAAAGGATTGGGGTTCTATCTCTGGCCATAAAGTTATTTTCACAGTAACCCATCAAGAACGTGTGAGAAAAGAAAAGAGAGACAAAGAGATAGATTGAGAAACGGTGGTTGAAGAACACACGAAAGAATACAAATTGAAGAACACATATTCACAAGATCTCTTATGGATCAAGGTTAGTGCTCTATTATGTTTTATCGTGTGAGAATCCTAAATTCTAAAGACCCTTAATTGTTTTACATGTGGTATCAGAGCAAGGTTGTAGGATTTATGATTCTTCTATTATGTGATGTTTCTTCTTTATGATGTTTTCCCCTAATGCTATAAATCCTAATTTAAGTTTATCCCCTATTTTTACGAACACTAATTATTAATCGAGGGTTTATAATCGCAATGCCTTCATGAATGTTTTCAACTTGTGTATGAACGATGTTGTTGGGGTTAAAAAAAAATTGCATCCCGCTTCTGCCATTAATTGGAATTGTGTGTGTGGTTTAAATGCAAATAGATTGAATATGTGCGACTAATCGGAATACGTGTCTGATTGAATTCATGTTTTCCGCTACTGTTATGTGTGAACGTATGAAAGTGTTCCTTTTTTATTTTAATTTGGAATGAATGGCATAATGTGAAAGTATGACAATCGTTACTATGAATGTGCCAAATTGGAGGTTTTCCAATTCCTTTTCTCCTTACGCTATTTTATTTATTTGAAATTAAAGGAATGTTGTGCCATTCAATTACGTGGGTTACATTTTGTTTTTTGTTTTTTGTTTCTTTTACATATAACCATATAATGATATATTGACATATAATGTTTTTATTATATGAATAATTTTATTTTAATTTGCAATAATATGTATATTTGTTATTGTTAAAATTAAAATTAATGAGAATGCTATGTATGGTTTATAACAATTCAATGTGTATTTATTTACTTATTTGAAATCAAGTATGATAAATTTTGTTAGTCACCAAAGTTGTCAAAATTTTAAAGTTTTTGTGATTTCAAATTATTAATTTTTTTATTTCAATTACTCATAGTATGGATGCTAAATTATGAATAATTAATTTATGAGTTAATTGAAGTTCATTAATTATAAGGCATTTAAGGATCGCCCAAAGGTTGATTAATTGTTCTCATAATTAATGAGCATGATTGTAGATAATTTTTTATGTCACTAGTTTTATTTATATACCCAAAGGTAATAGGTGATTCTAGTTGATGCATATTTTAATTATCAATAATGTTATAATATGATTAACATCATTATGTTTATGTTTGTGTATTATTGGATCTCCCAAAGGAGAACATTAGTATGCATAGAATGATTGTTTATGTCTGAATCTGTATTTACGTTTAGTTTTATGACTCAAAGCATTAATGTTAGGCATATGTTAATTGCAGTCTCTGTTCCGGTATCTTTACACTCAGGTGAACAAGTCCAATTTCACTTAGGTGTGTTGGATCTTGATTTAGCTTTTCAAGTTGAAAAGCCGACTGCTATCACGGATGTAAGTAGCAATGAAGAGAAGGCCCATTACAAAGCTTGGGAAAGGTCAAACAAACTTAGCTTAATGTTTATGAGAATGAGCATAGCAAGCAATATTAAGTCAGCTCTCCCCAAAACTGATAATGCAAAAGAATGTGTGAAATTTGTGGAAGAGCGCTCCCAAAATGCTGATAAATCTCTCATTGGGGCACTGATCAGTACGTTGACCACCATGAAGTTTGACGGTTCACATACTATGCATGAGCATGTGATCGAGATGAAAAATATCGCAACAAGACTTAAGTCTCTAGAATGACAATGGATGAAGGTTTTCTCGTGCAGTTCATTCTAAACTCATTACCATCTGAATATGGTCCATTTCAGATGAACTACAACACCATGAAAGACAAGTGGAATGTATATGAATTTCACAGTATGCTAGTTCAAAAAGAGACCCGACTGAAGAACTTAGGAAGCCATTATATTCAATATGTGAAGAATCAAGGAGCTGTTGGAAAGAAAGGTACTAAGAAACATGGAAAGGGTAAAAGACCACTAAAGATTGACGAGTCCTCAACCAAAATCCAGAAGAAAAATGACAAATGTCATTTTTGTGGGAAGTATGGACATTTCCAGAAGGACTGCATAAAGCGTAGAGTTTGGTTCGAAAAAAAAGGTGAGCATAATGCTTACGTATGTTTTGAATCAAACTTAACTAAAGTTCCCCATAATACGTGGTGGATTGATTCTGGATGTATGACTTATGTTTCTAATGTGATGCAGAGATTTCTTACAACTCGAACTATAAACCCAAATGAGAAGTTCGTCTTCATGGGCAATAAAGAAAACGTTCCAGTGGAAGCGGTCAGGACTTATCGTCTAATCCTCGACACTAGATATCACTTAGACCTTGTGGATACTTTTTATGTACCTAGTATCACTAGGAATTTAATTTCTTTGTCTAAGCTTGATGTTGCTAAATACTTTTGTAAGTTTGGGAATGATTTTTTTAGTTTGTTTAAGCGTACTTTTATGATTGGATCTGATACACTTTATGATAGTTTATATAAATTGAATTGGATAATTTATATGTTGAAACCCTTATAACTTTGCATCACAATGTTGGCACTAAATGTAGTTTAGTGGATGAACGATCTACTTACTTATGGCATAAACGTTTGGGACATATTTCCAAAGAAAGAATACAAAGATTAGTAAAGAATGAAATCTTTTTGGATTTGGATTTTACTGATCTGAATGTGTGTGGGGATTGTATTAAAGTCAAACAAACAAAACACATAAAGAAAGGAGCCACGAGAAGCACTTAACTTCTTGAAATCATACACACCGATATATGTGGTCCGTTTGATGTAAATTCTTTCAATAAAGAGAAATACTTCATCACCTTTATTGATGATTTTTCATGTTATGGACATGTCTATCTACTGCATGAGATATCTCAATCAGTGAATACCTTGGAAGTTTATATAAATGAAGTGGAAAGGCAATTAGATAGAAAGGTGAAAATCGCAAGGTCTGATAAAGGTGGTGAGTATTATAGAAGATATGATGAAAGTGGACAACACCCTGGTTTGTTCGCTAAGTTCTTTGAGAAAAATGGTATTTATGCTCAATACACAATGCCAGGCACAACACAACAAAATGGTGTATAAGAAAGGTGTAATCGAACTTTACTGGATATGGTTAGGAGTATGTTAAGTAATTCTTGTTTACCTGTATCATTGTGGATGTATTCTTTAAAGACTGCCATGTATTTGTTGAACAGTGTTCCTAGTAAAGTTGTTCAAAAGACTCCTTTTGAGTTATGGACGAGTAGGGAACCCAGTTTGAGACACCTGCATGTTTGGGGTTGTTAGGCAAAAATAAGAATATACAATCCGCAAGAAAATAAACTGGATGAAAGAATAATCCATGGATATTTCATTGGTTATCCAAAAAAATTAAAAGGGTATATGTTTTACTATCCTACCCATAGTACAAAAATCATTGAAACTGGAAATGCTCAGTTCATTGAGAATGGTGAAACTAGTGGGAGTGAAGCTTTACGAAATGTGGAGATTAAGGAAGTTAGAGTATAAGTTCTTATAGCTAGTACTTCTTTATCAAGATTTGTTGTTCCACATGTTGTAGAAACTCACAACAATAAATTAATGATCTCGAGGTTAACAATGAACCAATAGTAGAACAACCACAAGAAATAATATTAAGAAGATCTCACAGAGATAGAAAGTCTGCTATTTTGAATGACTATTTTGAATGACTTAAGTATTGATAATGATCCAATTTCTTTTTCAGAAGCCATTAATGGTGATCATTCTGATAAGTGGTTAGATGCCATGAAAGATGAGCTTAAATCAATGACACATAATGATGTATGGGACCTTGTGGAATTGCCAAAAGAATGCAAGAGAGTTGGGTGTAAATGGGTCTTTAAGACTAAGCATGACTTTCAAGGCAATATTGAACGTTACAAGGCCCGATTTGTTGCCAAAGGTTTTACTCAAAAATATGGCATTGACTATAAAGAAACATTTTCGCCTGTTTTTAAGAAAGATTCTTTTAGAATTATCATGACATGAATAGCTCATTATGATCTTGAGTTGCATCAAATGGATGTTAAAACTACTTTTCTAAATGGGGATTTAGAAGAGGATGTCTATATGGACCAATCGGTGGGGTTCACTAAAGAAAGAAAGGAACACATGGTGTGTAAACTTAAGAGATCGATATATGGACTTAAGCAAGCTTCTCGACAATGGTATCTTAAGTTCAATGATATTATTGTATCCTTTGGATTTAGGGAAAACACCGTTGATCAGTGTATATATCTGAAGGTCAGTGGGAGTAAGTTTATATTTTTGATTCTGTATGTTGATGATATCTTGCTTGCAACTAATGATCTTGGTCTATTAAGTGAGGCTAAGAGGTTTCTCTCTAATAACTTTGAAATGAAAGATATGTGTGAGGCATACTATGTGATAGGAATAAAAATATTCCGTGACAAATCACAAGGACTGTTAGGTTTGTCTCAGAATGCATATATTAATAAAGTTTTAGAGAGATTAAGAATGGATAAATGTTCAGCATCTCCCATTCCAATACAGAAAGGAGACAAGTTTAGTCTCATGCAATGTCCAAAGACTGATTTAGAACAGAAACAGATGAAAAATATCCCTTATGCATATGTTGTTGGGAGTTTGATGTATGCTCAAACCTGTACGAGGCCATATATTAGCTTTGCAGTTGGTATGCTTGGTAGATACCAAAGTAATCCAGGACTAGAGCATTGGAAAGCTGCAAAGAAAGTTTTAAGATACCCATAAGGAACAAAGAATCACATGCTAACTTATAGAAAATCTGATCACCTTGAGGTGATAGATTATACAGATTCAGACTTTGCCGGCTGTGTGGATAAAAGAAAGTCTACATTTGGTTATGTGTATCTATTGGCCAGAGGAGCGATTTCATGGAAAAGTGCGAAACATTTTGTCATTGCTGCATCCACCATGGAAGCTGCATTTGTGGCATGCTTTGAGGCCACAGTTCAGGCTAATTGGTTGCGAAACATTATTTCAGGACTTGGAGTAGTCGACAGTATTTCCAAGCCGCTAAAAATTTTATTGTGATAATTCCACAACAGTCTTCTTTTCTAAAAACGACAAGTATTCCAAAGGTGCTAAGCATATGGAGTTGAAATACTTTATCGTTAAAAAAGAAGTTTAGAAATGTAGAATGTCAATAGAACATATTAGCACATATCTTATGATTGCTGACTCTTTAACAAAAGGGTTATCGCCTAAATTTTATGCTGGTCATGTAAAGAATATGAACATTATGTCTACTAGTGAATGTTAAATGTTGACTATTAATGTTATTAATGTTTATATGACACTTTGAGCTCCCTAATGTATAAATTTCTGAAACCTGTGTTATCTTCTTTATGTTTATGCATGCAAATTATGATGAAGAAAACTAATTATGTTATGTTATTGCTTTGTAAAATGACATTATGTTTGAACCCATTATGGACTTCTTGTTTTAAGGTCATACTAAGGAGAAAAAGATGATACAGTAGAACATGAAAGGGATCATGTCGATCGAATGATGTGTGACCGTCATGACTCTTATTATTTCTGTATATTTAATTATGAATAATGATGGAACCAATTTATGCAAGGTCTTTTAATGTGCATTATGTTTATGTATTAAATCACATAATGTTATAACATCATATGAGTCAAGTGGGAGAATGTTAGAATTGATTGACGAATTAATTCTATTAGTGACTCATTTGAAATATTATGATGACCCAATTATGATTTAATAAAATTTAAAGACTTATTGGTTATTATTATGGGAAGTGATAATAAAATAAAATAAAGATAAAATAAAAACCAACTTGATGGACGTTGATTGATAAAAGGGATTGGAGTTCTGTCTCTGGCCATAAGGTTCTTTTAACAGTAACCCATCAAAAACGCGTGAGAAGAGGAAAGAGAGGCAAAGAGATAGATTGGGAAACAGTGGTTGAAGAGCACACGAAAGAATACAAATTGAAGAACGCATATTCATAGGATCTCTTATGGATCAAGGTTAGTGCTCTATTATGTTTTATCGTGTGAGAATCCTAAATTCTAAAGACCCTTAATTGTTTTACACCTTACTGATAAATTAAAGTTGGCAGGATCACCAATCTCCAACTCAAATTTGATGATTCAAACGCTGAATGGACTGGATGCTGATTACAATCCGGTGGTGGTCAAATTATCTGATCAAATCAACCTTCGTTAGGTTGATCTACAAGCCCAACTATTGGCCTTTGAAAGCAAAATAGAATAGTTCAATAATTTCAATAATCTTTCAATGAATACTTCAACAAACCTTGCAATCAAAACTGATTTCAGAAGCAACAAACCAGGGACACAAGGTAATTAGAGGGGCTCTAACTTTAGAGGAGGTAGAGGCTAACTATCGACAATAATGCCCTGGTTGAATTTGATGCCAACCATTGTTATGTGAAGGACAAATTGACAGGGAAAATACTACTAAGAGGGAAAGTTAGAGATGAATTATACCAACTTTCAAGTTTCGACTCTCAAGTCAATAAAGATCCATGTGTCTACATGTCGCTAAAGGAGAATTGGCATAGAAAGCTTGGACAACCCAACAATAAAGTCTTAGAAAAGGTGCTGAAGATTTGCAACATTAAGACATCATCACGTGATCAATTTTCGTTTTGTCAAGCTTGTCAATTTGGAAAACTTCACTTGTCACCATTTAAGTCCTCTTCCTCTCATGCTAAGGAACCTTTAGAATTGATTCACAGTGATTATGGGGACCTGCCCCAATTTTATCTCCCTCTAATTTTAAGTACTATGTTCTTTTCATTGATGATTACAGCAAGTTCACTTAAATTTTTCCTTTGAAACAAAAATCAGAAACAATACATGCTTTCATTCAATTCAAAAGCCTAGTTGAAAACCAATTTAACAAGAAGATAAAAGCTCTTCAATGTGATGGTGGATGTGAGTTTAAACTTGTCCAAAAAATAGCCATTGAATCGAGAATTCAATTTAGAATGTCTTTCCCGTATACCTCTAAGCAAAATGGTAGAGCTGAAAGGAAACATAGACATGTGACTGAACTAGGGCTCACACTTTTAGCACAGGCTAAAATGCCTTTACACTACTGGTGGGAAGCTTTCTCTACCTTAGTTTATCTCATCAACATATTGCCTTCATTAGTTAACCCAAATGAAAGTCCTTTTTCATTGTTATTTGGTAAGAGACCTGATTATGATGCTCTAAAGCCGTTTGGTTGTGCCTGTTATCCTTGCCTTAAACCAAACAATCAACACAAACTTCAATTCCACACTACACAGTGTGTATTCTTAGGATACAACAAATCTCACAAGGGTTATAAATTCCTCAACTCTCATGGCAAAATTTTCATCTCAAGACATGTGGTCTTTAATGAGAATCACTTTCCTTTTCATGATGGATTTCTTGACACAAGAAATTCATTAAAAGCATTGACTAGAGCAATCCCTATTGTTCTTCCTTCTTGTCCAGTAGGTACCACTACAAGCCATATAGTTGACTCAACTGACAGGGAGGTGAATCATCAAGAAGGTGACTTAGTTTCCAATGAAGAGAAACTAACTCTCGGCAACTTAGTCAATGATGATCAACCAACACTTAATGATATCTCTATTCATGCAGATGAGGCAACCTCACATGTAAATGACACTAGAAGACACACTAAAAGAAAATAACCAACAGACTCAGCAGGACAACATGCACTAGATGCAAACCAGAAGCAAGACAGGGATTTACAAGCCAAAACTTCCTTATATAGGACTGTCAGAAACAGACACAAAAGACAAGGAACCAAAAAATATTAATGAAGCTCTACTCAGTCCAAAATGGAAAGTAGCCATGGATGCAGAATTTAAAGCTCTAACAATTAATCATACTTGGACTTTGGTACCATTTCAGGGGCAAAATAACATCATAGACTCTAAGTGGGTCTTTAAAACTAAATACAAGGCAGATGGCTCAATTCAAAAAAGGAAAGCAAGATTGGTTGCCAAAGGTTTTCAACAAACTGCGAGTCTCGACTATGATGAAACCTTCAATCCAGTGGTCAAGTCTAGCATGATAATAATTGTCCTATCCATTGCAATACATTTAAATTTGGAGGTTAGGCAATTAGACATAAATAATGTATTCTTGAATGGCAATATCAAAGAAAATGTCTTCATGCATCAACCTGAAGGATATACAGATTCAACCAAGCCTGGCCACATATGCAAATTAAACAAGGCAAGTTGAAAGGCACTTTATTGAGATGTGGCTTTCAAAATACCAAGAGTGATTTGTCATTTTTTGTTCTTAAAGAAATGATCATATCATACTCCTTCTCATATATGTTGATGACATAATGATTACAAGGAGCAACAATAAGTCTTTAAAGACTTTCATTACTCAATTAAACATTGCTTTCTCTCTCAAAGACCTTGGCCTTCTACACTACTTCTTGGGAATTGAAGTACACAGAGATGCTAGTGGAATGTACCTTAAACAAACAAAGTACATTAGAGATCTACTCAAGAAGTTTAATATGGAAAAATCTTCATCTTGCCCTACACCAATGGTAATAGGGAAACAATTCACTACTAAAGGTGAACTTATTGCTAACCTTACACTATACAAAGAGGCTATAGGTGCATTACAATATCTGACCAACACTAGACCAGACATAACATTTTTTGTCAACAAACTCAGTCAATATATGAGTTCCCCAACTATAGATCATTAGCAAGGAATAAAAAGAATACTGAGATATCTCCATGGCACAACAAATTTTTGTCTTCATATCAAACCCTCAACCGATCTTGATATATCTGGATTCTCTGATGCAGATTGGGCCACTAGCATATATGATAGGAAATCCATAGCAAGGCAATGTGTTTTCCTTGGAGAGACATTGATCTCGTGGACCTCAAGAAAACAAAAAGTGGTGTCATGGTCAAGCATTGAGTCAAAATACAGAGCTTTAGCTGATTTAGCAGTAGAAGTAACTTGGATCAGATCACTTCTAGATGAGCCAAAATTTCTCTATGCCTAGAAAGCCGGTTTTGTGGTGGGATAACTTGAGTGCTAAGGTACTGACATCCAATCCAATGTGCATGCTCGGTCTAAATATATTGAGATAGATGTTCACTACATTCGTGATCAAGTGCTTCAGAATCAAGTTATAATAGCCTATGTGCCCACAGCAGATCAAATTGCAGATTGTTTAACCAAACCTCTCACACACACAAGGTTCAACATTTTAAGAGACAAACATGGGATGACTGGGTCACCTCAGTTTGAGAGGGAGTTAGAAAAAGTTACGATTCTAATTATTAGAATCAATACCAGAGATATTATGTCAATAATATTATCCCAATATCTCTGGTATTATGTCCGTGTATTATTTCTCATGTGTACAACCATCATTATCAATTATTTCCTATATTGTTTATTGTATTCAATTATGACTTTATTATAGAAATTATGATTGTACTGTACTGTATTTATATAAACACAACATCTGCAATACAAAAGGACTATAATATTTCTCCATTTTATCTTTCTCTCAATATTAAAATAAGTTATACAAGTTTTAAAGGCAATCTTATTCTATTATTATAAAGTTGATTTTCTTTCGCATGGCTTTTTTTTTTTTCAACTCAATTGTTTTATTGTATAGGTATATAGATTTGATGTCATGCATAAGATAAAGTCAAATAATAATAAATAGGTACATAATTATTTTAGAAATTTAACAACCACCCACGTTACTGAAACATTAAATTGAAGCTAAGTCAATGAGCCCTATCAATTACTCAAGTTTTAGTTTTATTGAGATATTTAAACGTTGAGAAACAAACTAGTTTGGCAGACCAAGCAGTTGAAACATGTCATGCATAATTAAAATGTTGTCCTTGATATGTGAGAAAGAGTAGAAAATTATTCATCAAACGTGTTGTCATAATGTATAACATTCCAAGCAAGTTAACTTTGTCGAAAATTAACAACGCATATTTTCTTAATTTGTTTTTACGAAAACCGTTATCAATCAATAGAAGCACGGTGGTAGAATCAGTTAGACGAAGGAGATAATGCTCTAAGTTCCCAAAAATGTACAAAGACCATATTTTAATAATTTTATTGATATATAAGTTATTAGATAAAATATTGAATAAGAGTAAATAAGTGATTCACTACAAGACGTAGTGACATATTTTATTTTTAGTATAATAAAAAAAATCGCAGTGTGAACTCTGCTAATGCTTAATAGTTAATGTAATTTCAACATGTGATTGTTTTTTAGTAATTATGACATATGTTTTTTTTTAAAATATTAATACTAATATGCAATTAACTGCGAATAACCACAACAAATTTAAATTTATAAAACAAAAAAAAAAGTAAAAGGTTGCTTTATAAATTACTTGATATTAATACTAATTTTTTCTTTAATAAACACAAGTTGTAATAATATATTTAAACTATCTTATTCAATGACTCTTAAAATTATTTATTCTCGATTAAATTATAAATATTAAACTAAATATATTTTTAAATTTATATTCACATGAGTTTATAAAAAATTATAACTTTTTAATAAAGTAATTTATTATAAATAAA
>Ga0214542_1000597_pt1 | contig 66664 bp, 40 predicted proteins | sample CNSS1metaG_FD_160096 | JGI IMG/M metagenome (GOLD analysis project Ga0214542, IMG submission 160096) | Root nodule microbial communities from cowpea collected in UCLA plant growth center, Los Angeles, California, USA - CNSS1 | ecosystem: Host-associated > Plants > Roots > Nodule | place: USA...
ATCTCTTTTTTATACACTAATAAAAGTTATAATACATCATTTGATCAAAATGATACAAAGAACAAATAATAATCATAATAAAAGTTTAAAATAAATTATAATTGTTTACATGGTTTTAGTCATCCGTGGTCATCTTGTTTGTGTGGGTCACATAACCACATCGTTTCTTCTCCTGCTACTGTATGTGGGTCAATGGGTGGAACATTCAACCACTAACCCTAAATCCCACCATCCCAACAACAAATAATGCAATCAACGAAAAAAAAAAAACTAGTTTGCGCACCTACAACCCCAAATAGCTGCCAATTTGATGTCAATTACACATTCAATTTTGTCCACAACGCACGAAATGGCCCAAATTCAGTAAACCCTGACTATAGAAAACCCCTCTTTTATCGCTACAAAACGTTCCAATTTTGTTCCCAATTTGTGCCTGTTTTCTTTTCAAATTCCTCTTATGCTGCATTGTTCCACATCACACACCACTCTTGTGCCACGTCATAACATTTTTTCTCACTTAACTGGTCAACACAGTGAGACGTTATGTTATTTAACGGAGTCAACGAAAAGGGACCACATTGATGCAAATTAACTAATTTGGGTACTAAGTAGATGCAAAATTAAAAGCGGGTACCATTTAAACACATTGGAACGAAACTGGGTATGTTGCGACTAATTATACCAATAAAAATATTTAAAAATTAACAAATGTTTATAAACAATTTGAGAGACTATTGAAAGAAATCGCCCAAAGGAAAACAAATATATAATTAAAGGTATGATAAGTTGAAAAATATCTTAGAGATCTAAGAAAACTTTTCAAATAATAACATATATACTCAATAGTTGAGAAATAACAAAAATTGTTTTAGTAAAATAAAAGAGTTCTTCAAATGAAACAAAAACTAATAATAATAAGTAAAAGATTTTTTTTATATTAGCTATTAAATGAAAGGTTTGTGCTATTAAATACTTAAATTGAGAGTATTAATCATTCTCATATGAAAGGAAAATATACAATAAATAAAAATATTAAAAAATAATAGAAATATTCAAATGGTAGACATAAAAAAGTTTTAGTTGACATACATCTTTTTAATATGATTACATAAATGTTATGATAAGATGAAAAATATAATTGAGATGCGAATGAGTTTCATGATAAACCAAACAATTAGAAGAAATAAAAAATAATATATATATATATATATATATGGTTACTTAATTAATTGTGAATATTTTAATAATCTAAATGGGGACGAGTATTATGGCAAGGATATGTACATCCACATACCCAATTGAAAAAGTAGGGATTCCCCATACCCATACTCATACCCATACCCAGTCAATGCGGGGATTCCCCATCAAACTGGGGACGGGTTCGGGCAATACCCACGGGGACGGGTTTATTTGCCATCTCTAGAGGAGATGTTACAATCCTCTAGCTTAATTGATTCTCAAAAGGTAATAGGAGTGGAGTTTTCTCAACACTAGGCATCTATTGCTTAAAAGTTCAAGAGTGATTACAATAGCAAAAAATTTAGGCTTTTATATGAAAGTAAATACGCATAAGCACTCTTAGCTCTTGGATGAGAAAGACATTCAATCTTGGCTGTGGAAGATAGCTTGGAGAAGGAGAAATGCTCATGGCCATTGGATGATGCCTTGGAAAAGGAGGAAACATTCCTAGCCCTTGGATGCATTGGATTCGTGAGGTGTAGGAAGGAATGTTGACTTTCACTTAGTCCACCTTGGACCTTTAGTAGCTCACGACCAAATCTCCTATTGGGCTTAGTCAAGCCCAACTTTAGCAATTCAACTACACATTGTTTGACTTATTATTCTAGAAAATAAGGCCTAAACAATAGGCCAATCTTATTGTTATTCTACTGCTCTGTGATACACCTCTTCAAATTTTCACATCTTCTTTGGCCCATGTGAAGAGTGTAAGAAACCCATGTGGGTTTGGGCCATCTTAGATGAAGCCCAATTGGATCTTTTTGAGCATGCCCCTTGTTATTAGGCCTCTTGATGGGCTTGGACTTCAAAGTGTACCTTGGCTTGATGTTGGGCTTCTTAGGTTCACATCACCTACGCATCTCATAAATCAACAATGAATGAGGAAAATTCTAACTTGATTGAATCTAATTGGTGCCTTCCACTTCTTTCTTGGTTCAAATAGATATAAAATAGTTTATAAATGGTGCCAATTAGGCTAATTGCTCAATTTAGAATTATCTCCTTCAATTTCATCATCAAACCACAATTCATAAAAATCCAAATTTCATCATATTCACCATAACACAAGACAACACACACTAACACACTTCACTACACAAAATTAAACAAAAAACAAAACCATATTATCACAACATCGACATGCAGATTTCAATTCAACCAAAGTTCACAAAAATCATAAACATGAACTAGCTTCTCTTACCAAACAAGATAACTCTAATACATCACACACCTCTAAGCTCACAAGATGCTCTATCTACACATAAAAACATCACAAACATGATCAAGTCATACCATTATGATCACTAATCAGTAGAAAACCATATTGAAGACTCAAAGGACACATGCAAGCAAAAGAATGTCACATGCATACAAGAAAACAAATTTTTGACATGGAAAAAATGATTGAACTTTAAATTACTCAAATGAAGAAAATGGTCAGGAAGACTTGAAGAACTTTATGTGAGAATCACTATAGTGACCTCAAATTTTCAAAAAGATAAACAAAGATTATGAAAGAGTAGAGAAAAGTCAAATGACTTTATAAATGTAGTTTTTAAAGAGATAAAACATTTTAAAGTAATGAAACTCTTTTATCAAAATTATATTTATACTTTAACATTTTAATATTAAAATAATTGTAAGGCCCAATTTTATTTTCTGCCCTAATGTTTAAGGGTTGGCCTTAATCTGTTGGGCCTAAGGGCTAGCCCATAGGGTGCTAAGGCCCTTAAAGCTGCTAGGGTTTCCCATTCAGTCTCATTCTTGCAAAACAGTACCTAAAACCCTGCCCCTCTTCCTTTCAGAACGCTCTGCTAGGGTTAGCCGTCAACTTCCCCAAGCAACTCAAGCTCTTCCACTCCACATAAGTTGCCTTTGAGCTCGTAGTAGTCTTCTTCTAGTTTTATTTTAGCTCATCTCAATGACCTCATTTTGTTCTGTCCCACTATTTCTTTCCAGCTTATTACTTGGTTCTTGGAGCTGCTGCGCTCCTTTGTTCGGTGTCAAAGTTGCGTCGGGATAGTCTACTAGCTTATTTCCAGGTAAGGGAAGCTAGAGATTTCATGTCAGTTCGTTTCTTGCTTATTTGGTCAATGGTTGCATGATTGTGTGGTTAAGATACTACTGTAAGCGTTTGAATGGAATGGCATTGTTGTTTGGACATGAGTGTGTGACTGTTGCAGGGAGAACAATGGTGAGACTTAACATTCTCGCCCAAGCGACCCTGTCTCGCCTAGGCGAGACTTGCAGAAACAAAACCTAGCTCGCGCTCGAACTCTCGCTCAGGTGGAGGGTCTTCGTTTTGAGCGAGGTACTATCTCGCTCAGGCGAGCATCTAGCGAGAGATGCTCGCCTAAGTGAGAACGCATGGGAGCTCGAGGTGTGTCGCTACAATTGCAGCCTAGGCGAGGAACCTCACCTTTGGGTGAGGGAGGGCTCGCCTAAGCGAGTGTGCGAAAAACCTCCCAGGGCCTCTGTCGCGATCTCGCCTAAGCGAGGGCCTACAGCTTGAGCGAGGGGACTCCCCTCGCCTGAGCGAGGGCTCCTGGCTTGAGCGAGACCCGTCGGGGCCACGTTGTTCTTTTCACTTGACCGTTATGGATTGTTTGGGTTGATTGAATTGTATATTTAGAGTATGAAGTTTATAAAGGCATGAAATACATGTAGTTATGAATTGAATTGGTATGTTGGTGCGATCTTGGCATGTAAAATGAATGAAAAGGTTGGTATTAAAGTGGCAATGGTATTGTTATGAGACGAAACTCTATATTCATGGACTTTGGGAAGGATGAGTTGTTATTGTTGTAACATGGGGTACGAACGAGGAATGATTACAATGGTTGACATGAGGTTTGAATGCTTGATTATTGTTAATTGATTGTTGGAATATATTTGGTATGTATCAGCGCGTAATTCCTTGAAATCTCTAGGTGGGATTTCAGGGTCGTGCTTCAAGTGTCGGGACGTAATTCCATGACCCCTATTGGTGGGTGTTCATGGTGGTGCCCCATCTGTATAATTTGGTAAAGATACAAGGTAAGGTTGCATCCTAACACTCTAAGGAGTCAGTTAGTCTCACTTAGAGCGAACTGACTCTTGTGGTGAGAGTAGCAGGAGGCCTGAAACTCATTAAGGGCTACTCTTGTGTGTGGGGATTGAAACACTATAACACTTGTAACACTTAGCTCGTGGGTGAGCAGAGGTATCCACCACAAGTGCAAGCATCCGCTGAATCCGACTAGATTATACATATTCAGATGAGTCGAGTCAAAATCTAGTGTATTGCTTGAGGAGTCGTAACATGATTGGATGATATATGTACTGTTTGGTTGGTGTAATAACATGTGACTGCTTGAGGTATGGTTTCTACTCTAGCTTACTCTATTTGATTGTTTGATTGTCTTGTATGTGGTTCTTCTTCCTTTGCTATGATCATCAACTTGTTGATGTGAACAGATGCGAGAGGCACTCGAGGTAAACCGGGAAGAGAGGATTCCGCTGCATAGTCTGCTTGGGTTGGACATCATGTTTTGTTTGGGCTTTTCGTTAGGGCTATGGTCCATGTATTGCTTTACTCTTTAATACTCCATCATCTACGGTTAGCATTTGGTTCTTGTATTCTGTTATGTTTTGATATCGTGGTATGCCTCGAATACTGTAAGGAGTAAGGTTTAAACTCCTAGATTGCGTTCTACATTACTTTTGTGTGACGCTTCCATTAATTATTTTTATTAATTAAACAGGGTGTTACAATAATCGTGTCTCGTTATTTTTAAAAAACTATCCATTCTAAAGTAACGTTTTTTCATGTCTTTCCATATTTGATTCATATGACTTTTTATTCATCATATTAGTCTAACACATTTTTATTTTAAAAACTCTAAAATTATGTTTGCATGACATTTTATAATAAAATCATGTTATATAGATACAACTTACCTATATGCATAAATTTTAAAATTTTATCCCTTGCAAAATTACTAATAAAAATTTGCCATAAAAATGCAGCAGTAAGTGAATAAGAAATATCTTCTTATAAAAGATCACACGTGTGGGACACAGGTTCCGTGAAACAGAAGTAGATAAGAAAGATATTTGAGGAAGGTGAGTGAAGGAATGAACAAAACTCCATTTCCCGCTATTCCACCACTCCTTCGAAGTGGGACTTCTTCCAACCAATGGCTGCTCTCACCTCTCTCTCCCTCTCTCTCCGTCTCTCTCTCCGCCGCAAACCAACCGCAACAACCTCCGCTTCACTTTCTTCACTCCCAGGTACGTCACCACCCAACCAATCCACGCCATTTTCGCATTCAAGTTTATGGCATTTCACGCACGTGCTTTTTTCAGGGAGCACCCATGGGTCTACAACCAAAGCGCCTCGCAGAAGAACTAGGCGAATCGAAGGCCCTAGAAAAAGCATGGAGGACTCGGTTCAACGCAAGATGGAGCAGTTTTACGAAGGCTCCGATGGGCCTCCGCTTCGCGTTCTTCCCATTGGTGGTTTGGGGGAGATTGGGATGAACTGCATGCTCGTCGGCAACCACGACCGCTATATCCTCATCGACGCCGGTGTCATGTTTCCAGAGTAAACCCTTCGTCTTCTGTGTGTTACCGTATTTTGTGGCCAAATCAAAATTAGTGACATCACTTCTCTTGCATTGTCCTGCGCTTCTTCAGCTATGACGAGCTTGGAGTTCAGAAGATTATACCTGACACCACGTTTATAAGAAAGTGGAGCCACAAAATTGAGGCGCTTGTCATAACACACGGTCATGAAGATCATATTGGTGCGTTGCCTTGGGTAATGCTTCCTTCTCTGTGCTTCTTAATCCAATTAGAGTTTCTTTGGATAAACTGCCTGGCCTTCTGGGAGCTGAAAATAGGAAGAATGAACTCTTGCACATGTTAATGTGTTAAAACTGGCTTATGCACAGATTAATTTTTAAAACTTCTCCTTATATTAACTTATTTTTTTTATTATTATTTTTTCTCTTTGAAGTGTCTATGGAGTAATTTATCAACTGTGACCCTTAATAATATAAAAGATGTTTTACTGAATTGTGGGCCTTGCAACTTGCTAGCTATAACTTACAAGGCTGTTTCTGTCCAATTTGTGTAACGTGGTTATGGACTCCACTGACAATCGACTACCACTTCTCATTTTTGGAATTGAATTTTTTGTAGGTTTATTTTAAGTATTTGTGGCTTATTTTTCGGAAGTTAAGTATGACAGTTGTTATATTTCCCCCCTATGTATAGTGCAGCTATTTGGCAGCAGTTATCCTTTTTTGCTGTTGCAGTTTGTGACGTGATGTAAGGCATATATGTTGCCAAACCAGTATTGTTTGATATTGCAGTTGATTTCTCTTCTTTTTATGTTTTAATCTTGCTGACCTTTGGTATCAGACGCTCCATTAGGGTGGCTGTTTGGAATTAGAAACAACAGCAGTTTCTGCGAGTGTAGTGTTTGAAGCATGACAACAGATAGCTGTTTTGTGCAACCAGCAATTCCAAAGTTTGATGGTCATTATAATAACTAGGCAATGCTTATGGAAAACATTTTGCATTCAAATGAGTATTGGAGTTTGGTGGAACATGGCATTCCTGCAACAAAGGATGTTCCTCTCACAAAAGTACAGAATAAAAACATTGATGAGGTAAGTTTGAAAGATTCAAAAGGAAAGAACTACCTATTTCAAGCCCTAGAATGTTATCATCAAGAAACAATCCTAAAGAAGGATACAATAAAAGACATTTGGAGTCCATGAGACAAGGTTCCACTAGAGTTAAGCGTGTATATCTGCAAACCCCTTCACAACGAATTTGAGGTTATGCAAATGAGTCAATGAATGACTATTTTTCTCAGACTCTTACCGTAGCCAACAAAATGAAAGCAAACGAATAAAAAAGAAGGATGTTGAAGTTGTTGAAAAGATCTTGAGATCAATGACACCCAAATATGGTTATGTTTTGTGTTATATTGAAGAGTAAAAAGATACATTTACCTTGGCCATAGATGAGTTGCAAAGTAGTCTTCTTGTTCATGAACAACAAATATGTTCTCATGTTGATGAGGAACAAATATTGAAAGTTACTTATGGCGATCAATCTAGAGGAAGGGGAGCTCATAGCACTTTTAAAGGAAGAGGTCGAGGAAGAGGCAACGGAAGAGGAAGACGAAAGCTTGATAGAACCACAATAGAGTGTTACAAATGCCATCGGTTGGGTCATTATCAATGGGATTTTCCAAGCAAGGAAAATGATCAAGTAGTAAATTGTGTAGAAGCTGAAGAAGAGATGTTGCTGATGGCCGACTTGGAGTTGTAGAAAACCAATGAAGAGAACACATGGTTCCTTGACTCAAGTTGTAGTGATCACATGTGTAGAAAAAAGAGTACTTTTTAGATTCTAATGGGAACTTTAGAGATTTTGTAAAACTAGGCGACAATTCTAGTTTGAAGGTAAAAGGAAAAGGAAATGTGAAGTTACTAGTCAATGGCATTGTATAAATCATCACAAGAGTGGTTTTTGTGCCAAAGGTGAAGAATAGTTTGTTGAGTGTTGGCCAATTAGAAGAAAGGGACTCAATTGTGTTTCAACATGAAAAATGCAAGTTGTACCATCCAAATCGAGGTTTGATTATGGAAACAAAATGTTCATACTACATGCAATATTTTAGCCACCTAAATTTGCTTATTTTACCACAACTATAGATGTTGTGCAGCTTTGGCATTGTAGGGATGGACATTTAAGCTACTAAGGTCTCCAGACTCTATATCAAAAACAAATGGTGAATGGTTTACCATAGTTAAAGTAACCTTTAAAGTTGTGTAGAGATTGTTTAGTGGGGAAACAACATATAGACTCAATTCCAAACAAGAGCAATTGGAGAGCAACTCAAATCTTCAATTAGTACATGTAGATATTTGTGGACCCATTGCACTTATGTCTAACAGCAAAAATAGGTACTTGCTTACTTTCATAGACGATTTTAGTAGAAAAACATGGGATTCATTTTTGATAGAAAAGTCAAAAGCATTAAATTTAAGATTCGTGTTGAAAGGAAACCAATTTGTTTATTAGAGTCTTACACCTTGATCAAGGTGGATAAGTTCTATCACGTGCATTTACTAATTTTTGTGATTTGAAGGGTATAAAAAGACAACTAACAGCTGCATACACACCACATCAAAACGGGGTTGGTGAATGCAAGAATAGAGCCATCATGAATATGGTTCATAGCATGGTGTTGAATAAGAAAATGTCTTAAGAATTTCTGGCCAAAAGCTGTTAAGTGGACAATACATGTCTTGAATAGAAGCCCAACATTGATCATGAGACATGAAACTCCAAAAGAAGCTTAGAGTGGAGTCAAGCCTTCTGTTGAATATTTTTGGTCTTGGATGTATCTCTCATGTTCATGTGCCTGGCAGTAGAGAACAAAGCTAGATGATAAGAGCTTGACTTGTGTTATGTTAGGAGTCAGGGGAGAGTCTAAGGCTCATAGGCTTTATGGTCCAATCTCAAAAAGAATATAACAAGGATGTTATATTTAAGGAAGACAAGCTTTGGAATTGGGATAAGCAAATTGATGTAGTAGTTCTGCATGATTTAGAATGGGGTGAAGATGATAAAGTGGAATCTAAAACCGAGGGAGGAAGTGACCAAGGAGGATCTAATACTGAATACACTTCCTCAGCAAAAGTAGAGGAAGGTCAAGAAGGCTCTTTGATCTCAATTGAAAGGAGGCATAGAAGCATTGGATGCAAGATTATGAAACTGGAGAAGGCTTGTCAGATGAAGGGAATGCAGCATATTTTCTATTGTTTGCTGCTGCTGCTGCTGATCCAATTTATTTTAGAGATGTTGTCAAGTATGACTAGTGGAGAAGGGTCATGGATGCTGAAATAAAGGCAACATAAAAGAATGGCACATGGGAATTGACAGATTTGCCTAAAGGGGGAAAGAAAGTGGGAGTTAAATGGGATTATAAGACTAAATTTGATGAACATGGAGAAGTAAGTATAAGGCTGCCTTGTAGTGAAAGGTTATCCTCAAAAGTATGGAGTAGAGTATACAAATGTGTTTGTGCTTGTAGCACATCTAGACACTATTCATCTTGTGATAGCATTAGCAGCATAGCGAGGATGAACCATACATAAGGTGGATGTAAAATCTGTGTTTTTACATGGTAACTTAAATGAAGCTGTCTTTGTGGAACAGCCATGTGGATATGTGAAAAAGAGAAAAAAGGTTTATAAGTTGAAGAAGGAACTTTATGGCCTTAAACAAACACCCCGTGCCTAGTACATTGTATAGAAGGTTATTTTCTAAAGGAAGGATTTGAGAAGTGTGAATATGAGCATACTTTATTCGTCACAACAACAAGTGGGGAAATGTTAATTGTTTGTTTGTATGTTAATGTTCTGATTTTCACAAGGAATGATGAGTTGATGTTTGTAGAGTTCAAAAATTCCATAAAACATGAGTTTGGCATGACAAATATGGGTAAAATGAGGCAATTTTTGGGTCTTGAAGTCATACAAAAGTTTGATAGAATTTTTCTTAGTCAAAAAGCTATGCTGTGGAAGTGCTGCACAGATTTGGTGTGGCAAAAACAATTTTTTGTGAGAAATTCAATGGTTCCAGGCACAAAACTTCTATAGGATGAAAAAATGGTGTCAAGGTGGAAAAGACTTACTTGAAACAAATTGTCGTAGTCTAGGATATCTCACAGCTACTTGACCTGATAGAATGTTTACTGTGAGGCTTATCAGTAGGTATATGGAGAATCCTACTAAGCTTCACTTACAAGCAACAAAAGGGTGATTTGGTATTTGAAAGGAACAACATATTTTAGAATTTTCTGCAGGAAGGGAGGAAATTCTGAAATTGTTGCTTTATACTGACAATGATTATGTTGGGGATTTGGAAGATACAAAGAGTACTTCAGGCTATGTGTTTCTAATGGTTTCAGGAGAGTATGTTGGTCTTCCAAGAAGCAACCAGTAGTTAGGATCTCAACTGCAGAAGCTGAATTCATTGCTGCAGCCTCTTGTTCTTGTCAAGCAGTTTGGTTGAAGCGAGTGCTAGGAATACTAGACCAAACGAGAAAGACAACTGTCATTCATTGTGATGGTAGTTCTGCAATTAAGCTTTTATTAGTGTTTTTGTATTTTATTTATTTATCAGAGTTTCGTACAGTAGTTTGTTTGTCTTGTAATTCTGGTTTATTTTATTTTCGTTTTAGTATATTTTAATTACAAGAAGTTATTGTAATCTGTTATTGTCTTTAACTTCCTCAAACTGCTGTTACAGGAAGTTATTATGTGTATTTGCACTGCACATGCAAAAACGCTGATGCTGTATATTTTCAATTGAGTTTAATGTAATTTAAATTCACTGATTCAGTCACACAATTCTCTCTCTCTGTTTCAACACTGTCACATGACAGTCATGTTATTCATGGTTGCAGCAAACACAGATGTGCAATTTCATTTTCTTCGTGAGCTTATAAAAGCTGGTGAGGTGAAGATGGTTTATTGTGACACAAAGGAATGACTAGCAGATATAATGACTAAACCATTCAAACATGATACCTTCTTGAAGCTTAGGGGATTTTTAGGAGTATGTTCCGAAACTGAACTGATGTAAACCGAATAGTTGATAACATTCAGTTTAAGGGAATTGTTAGGTTTATTTTAAGGGCGTATTTTTAGTATTTGTGTCTTATTTTTAGGAAGTTAAGTATGGCAGTTGTTTTATTTTCCTACTATGTATAGTGCAGTTATGCAGCAGCAGTTATCCTTTTTGCTGTTACAGTTTGTGATGTGATGTAAGACATATATGTTGCCAAACCAGTATTGTTCAATATTACAGTTGATTTCTCTTCTTCCTCTGTTTGGTCTTTCTAACATTTTTTGCATTTTCTTGGACACTCTTTTTCCCTTCAGTTTAGAGACTATCAGATTATGATTTCCCCCCCTCTAATCCCTCTACATCTTCAGTGGTATATCATAGAGTTATTTATCTGCACATTCTTTTAGAGGGGGAATTCTTACTAAAAGCATTTGGAGAGCTCTTTTTTAGCCATTGCTTCCCCCCCTGCTACTCTAAGAGTATTTCCTGCTACAATGAGCTTCCTATTTCTTGAATCTGTGTGTAGCACAGCAACTATTTCTATATGAGTATCACAGATACAAGAATAATTACATGAATGTACAGTTACCCTAATTTAGATAATCACAAGGATATGATCTGCCCTATTTACAATATTACTATAATTTTAGTTATTCTTAACACAATAAAAAATGATGTTCATATGTATTAATTTGTTAGTTATTGACAAGGGTTCTAATCAATTATTCATATTTCATAACAATGTTTATTGTTCTTTCCTTTTGTCTATTCTTAACTTAACTTACATTGGTTTGTCAGGTCATCCCGGCATTGGATTCCAATACACCAATTTTTTCATCTTCCTTTACAAAGGAGGTATTTGACCAGAAATTTTCTTGAAATAAGTCAACTTGTTAATTTGTTCAGTTTCTGTGGATTGAAAATATTAATGCATAGTAAGCGATAAAGGTCAGATCTTAGTGTTAACATTATCATGAAATTGATGAAATAATGCTTTAATTCTTCATTTTGTGTTACAGTAATTGATATTTATTATTTATAGTAAAAATTTGGTATACTTTCGTCATCAAATATTCTTTCAGATCAGATTAAACAATGTGTTCTTTATATTGATTATTTTCTATGGTCCAGAGAAGATAAAACTTTTCTTTTTAACAGCTTATAAACAAACGTTTGAAGGAACATGGTATTTTTGTTCCATCTAGACTCAAAGTATTTAAAATGAGGAAAAAGTTTGTGGCTGGGCCATTTGAAATAGAGCCTATCAGGGTGACCCATTCGATTCCTGATTGTTGTGGATTAGTTCTTCGCTGTTCTGATGGTACTATTCTTCACACTGGGGACTGGAAGGTCAGTATTTTACATTTATACCCTCTTAGCGTTGGCCCTCTGTTTTATTTAGCTTAATCTCCTGTTGATTCAATAGATTGATGAGACACCATTAGATGGGAATGTTTTTGATCGTGAAGCTTTAGAGGAACTCTCTAAAGAGGGAGTAACATTGGTAAGTCACTTGGACATTTGCTAATTGCTACTCGATCTTGGTTTTGAAGAATTTATCATGAGCTTTTCCCTGGATTTACATTAGGGATTTGAAGGTTGAGAGGGTTTAATAGACTTGTAATTGACATTTCTAACGGGGTCAGGTGTAACATACTATGTTTGGTGGTGTTCTCTGAGTAGTGCCTTATATATTAAACTTAATATGGCTTTCATGGCTTGTCCTGGACTTAAAGGAGAGCATGTTTCCACATTTTCAAAATTTTAAGTTGTATTCCATTGGTAATAGGCTTTTTAAATTTGCAATATTATTTTAGTTCAGGGATATTCTTTTCAACATTTTTTTCTCCCTTTCTACTCAATATTCTTAAAGAGATATTTTTTCATATTTTTTTTTCTGCTCTGTTTAATTTTGCTATTACATATTCGAAAATGAATAGTATTAAATGCCATGTTAGATGTACATCAGTTTATATTTAGTATGATCATGCAGACAGTTTTCTTATTTTTTGTTAGATCAAATATGTATCTTTTCCATCTTTTTCTTTTAATGTTGACAAAAGATAGAAACAATCTTTGCTTCGGACATTACTTTACAGATGATGAGTGATTCAACAAATGTACTCTCACCTGGTAGGACAATTAGTGAATCAGTTGTGGCAGATGCATTGTTGCGACATATTTCAGCTTCTAATGGAAGGGTCATCACCACCCAATTTGCATCCAATTTACATCGGCTTGGAAGTGTGAAAGCTGCTGCTGATTTAACTGGCAGAAAGTTGGTAATGTTCTCCCTGTCTAGTATACTTAAATGCAATCGGAATTGACTTATTTAGAATGACAAAAATATTAAGAGATTTTAACTGTTATCAGGTATTTGTTGGCATGTCCTTAAGGACATATTTAGATGCAGCTTGGAAGGATGGAAAGGCTCCAATTGATCCATCCACTCTGGTATTAAATGTTTGAACTTTGCTGCTGTTGAAATTAGAGAACTTGTAGTTGAAAGAAAAGAGAGATTGAGAACTTGTATCCTGTTATCGATTTTCTTTTTTCTTTTTAAATCTTCAATTGAAGAGATCAGTTATATACTAGAGAAAAAATACAAGGGAGGCTAATGCACTTATGCTGACATGGCTGAAACTAGCCAGCTTTCAAAGCTTGAGAGAATAACTCTATTACTCTTATAAGATCTGCAGAATTCAAGGGAGGCTAATGCACTTATGCTGACATAGCTGAAACTAGCCAGCTTTCAAAGCTTGAGAGAATAACTCTCTATTACTCTTACAAGAGCTGCAGAATTCTGCCTAATTCGTGAGAGATTGATTACAGCGCCATAAGTATAGTGCTGACCAGCATGTTTTATTAACTAGGCTGTTAGCAGAAAGTCAGTGAAAGCTTGTTTTGGCTATTTTAGAAGTTGGACAAATCTAATGCTGATCAACTTGATTTATTAATTTGATATATTAAGAAGTTCGTTGCAAGAAGATTAATCACCAGTTCTGAATTTTGCCTAATTATTGAGAAGTTCCACCTGGTCATTTAAATGAATTGTTTTTTTTATTTTTTATCTCTGATGAACTACTTGGTCCTCCCTCCTTTATCACTGAATTCAAAATTCATCTTTCAGAATAAGCACTTTTGGACTTTGAAGGCTAGTAGACTTTCATGTTAGATGGTTTGTTTGTTACAATTATTAATATAATTCTTGGGCTGTTTTACTTTACCAGCTTGAACTTTATGGCAAGTGAGTTTTTTGTCACACATCAATCACAGCACCACATCTTTGTTTTTTCTGGAAGTATTTATTGGCTACTTTAATACATTGTGAACCAATAACTATTTGTTTAACTGTATGAATCTAATTCGTTTCCATGCTGTTTGGATAATTTCGTCTTGTTTATTCATTATTTGTTTGTGTATAAATTTATATTCAAAACTATTAATTTTTATCCATGTATTTATAACAGCTTTTGTGAGTCTCATATCATGTCTCTTGCCCTGCATTTCGTTATTTCTAATTATACATAAGGTGAAAGCAGAGGATATTGATGCTTATGCTCCAAAGGATCTGCTAATTGTAACAACAGGTTCTCAAGTACGTTATTTCAATATCCTTAAAAGAGTGGCTAATTTCATGAATTATAAACATTGACATGACCATATATATGTACTGTTGTGTCAGGCAGAACCTCGTGCTGCTTTGAACCTTGCATCGTATGGAAGTAGTCATGCTTTCAAACTAACCAAGGAAGATCTTGTTTTGTATTCAGCTAAGGTATGACAAAATATTGTTTTTTATTTGTTTTTATTACTTTATCTAAAGGCCAAGATATCTGTAGTTTAGTTAAATGCGTGTTTCTAGCGAATTGATATCAGTATTTGAAACTTGATAGTATACTATTTTTACCCAACCCATTCTAGTAACCATGTTGAATTTCTGCATGACCTTTCTCTGATTTTGTTTTTACTGTAAGAATACATTATTTTTTATCGACAAATAAGTATGTGTGTTTTGGCTCTGATTCTAAATTAAAATGCTAGGTTATCCCTGGTAACGAGTCTCGTGTGATGAAAATGCTAAACCGTATATCGGAAATTGGATCAACTATAGTTATGGGAAAAAATGAAGGTCTGCACACATCTGGTCATGCATATCGTGGAGAATTGGTAATTTTTTTATTGCATGTCAATGTTTCTTTGTTCCTTTTATTTTATTTTTTCTCAAATTTAGGGGACCAAAACTGGATTCACTCCAATTTTCAAAGACATGTTAAGCCTTCTCATTATATCTCTTATTCGTGGTTAGATCCACATTGATATTTCACGAATCATAAGAATTAGCAGACCTTCTGAACTAGTTATTTTGTTTTGATGCCTTTTCAGTTTACTCATTCATTTAATGAGTCTTCCAATACAATTTCCATATGTTTTTTCGGCAGGAAGAAGTACTTAGAATAGTGAAGCCACAACATTTTCTTCCCATACATGGAGAACTTTTGTTCCTGAAGGAACATGAATTACTGGGAAAATCAACTGGCATTCGGCACACTGCTGTGAGTCATTTGCTTCCTATAAGATGTTGTGATGAAATGCAGAAGAGATTAGTGGCCTATTACAGTGAGCTATATATGTTAAAATACAAATTTTTGGTCCTTAGTCTTTTAATGAAACTCATTTTGGTCCTTTATTTTTTTTTAGAAGTTTCATTATGATCATTTTTGTTTACAAAAGTACCAATGTGATCCTTTCCATCAGCCAAAGGTTACGCTGTTAGTATTAAAATAATTAATTAATATACTGGCTGTTTTAACCACTTTATAATAATCTATTATATTAAAATTTAAAGATTTTAGTCTGTAAATATTTTAAAGTAGTGGTGATTAAAAATTGCCACTATAATAATTGTATTTTATTAAAAACCAATGGCAATTTAAATCAGCTTCATCAACCCACATCAAATTTCAATCAGTCTAAGCAAATGTCACAGGTGCATAAAACATATTTCATACCCCAGCACGAATACCGAGCCAGTAGCAACAATACCGACAGACAAAGTCATGGGGTATTTCAGTGGCATTAAACCAATAATTTCCAAGTAATCAGTTAAAACATTTCTTTGTTACTTCCTTCACCCTTCCTTCCCTAACCAGAATCATTTTGATCCATAGAGCCTGCAAATTACAGTTGGACTTAAAAAGAATTGTCCGTAGGAAAGGAGAGCAAGGACAAGAAAAGAAAATTTGTTGCTGGAAGCCTCCTGTGTCACTGAAAAGGCTATTTCTGAGTGCCAGGGGCTATTTCTTCCCATTTTCCTCTTGCTCCACCAACTCAGCCCCTTTCCCTCTTCCTTCTTACACTTGCTTCCAGGGTGGACCGCTGCGACAGCAACACTGCAACTAGCCCCTCTCTTCCATGTTTTCCCTCCTTGCTCACCCCAATTGTTGTGATCCCGCTCTCATCACTATTGCATCTCTGTGTCTCTTGCTCACCTTCTTTTTCTGTCCCTCTTTCCTTTCATTCTCCTTTCTTTTTCTCTTCATGTAGTCAAGGAGACCACTACGTGCTCTTACAATCGCTCCAAGATTTTTTGATGGAGGCTAGGGCTCTTGATGATGTTAATTGTTTAGGGTTCCCATTTATTTTCAATTGCAGAATGTTGAGTTATTGGGGTCAGAGTTTACATCTTTTAATTTAAAAGATAAAATGAGGACAATATTGATTCAAATTCAAAAAGTAAAGAACCAAAATGAAAATTTTAAAAGATAACTAAAAAAAAAATTACAAAAATGGTAAGGGACCAAAAGAGTATTTTAACATGACTTGTTACATAACATATTGAACGAATTGATGAACTTTATGCACCAGGTCATTAAGAATGGAGAGATGCTTGGTGTTACACATTTGAGAAATAGAAAAGTCCTTTCTAATGGTTTCATTTCTCTTGGAAAAGAGAATTTACAGGTTGGCAGCCATCTGTACTCTCTTGGCTCTCAAGTAGAAATTATTTAATAATTTCTGTTTTATTTTCTGGTTTCATTTTTTTCACGCAGTTGAAATATAGTGATGGAGATAGAGCATTTGGCACATCAAATGAACTTTTCATTGATGAAAGATTGAGAATCGCATTAGATGGCATCATTGTTTCTAGGTAGATCTTTCAAGTTTTAAATTAAAATGAAGGAAGTATGCCATGTTTAATGACATCTTAATATTTACTTTTCAGCATGGAAATATTTCGCCCCAAAGTTTTAGGTAGTTTGGCTTCAAATACCTTAAAAGGGAAGATAAGGATTACCACAAGATGCTTATGGCTCGACAAAGGAAAGTTGATGGATGCACTCTATAAATCAGCCCATGCTGCTCTTTCAAGCTGCCCTGTAAATAGTCCTCTGGCTCACATAGAAAGAACTGTGTCTGAGGTATTGAGAAAGATGGTGAGGAAGTATAGTGGTAAACGGCCTGAAGTTATTGCCATTGCTATAGAAAATCCTGCATCCACTATTACAGATGAGATAAACGCAAAATTGTCTGGCAAAACCCATGCGGGTCTTGGAATATCAACAGCAAAAAGAGCAGTGGATAGACACGAGAAAGGAAATCAGCCCACCTCACTGCAAATTACAGGTAACGTCAATGTACATTTGAGGAATGCATATAGAACTATGGAGATATGGTCTGTTTGCTTTTGTGCTTCTAGATTTTATTTAATATGCGACATCAAGTGTATGTTTGCTTGACTCCTTCTAATTTCCCCGAGTTGAAGTGAAGGGTTTGTCTATATCTAGCCTAGGTGACGCCTAGATGACTTTTGCTTGCATGGCTAGGGGAGCATGACAGCATCTCTAGTTGAGAATAAAGTATCTCAGGGCTAATGTCTTTCTTTATTATTGACATGTGGCACTCAGTTTCTTACATTTAACTTAGTTATTGTTTGTGAAGCTTAAGGAAGCTTTTTTTTAATCTACCTAGCTAATCATGGTTTTCACACTAGAAGTTTCCTTCTCAACCAATCCAATATAAGGTCAATGTCTTTGTCCGATTAAGTTTTGATTGCTCAGAAGTTAGCTACTTTTTCTTGTGAATTTTGAGATAATGAATTCATGTTGTTTCAAATGCGCAAGCAATTGACTATGAATGTTTTGGACCGTACTTGTTCTTAAATGAATGGCACTGTAAGTTTCTTCATAACTCAGATGCTTCTGTTTGACTTCACTCATGCAATGGACATCAGAATGCAATGGACATGCATGGTTTATAGACACTATCTGACTTCACTCATGCATTTTTACACACCTGGGATGGAGATATATAGCTTCTATAACATGTATTTCTTTCTTCTAATGTAATGTTTTTATGCTTGTGCCTTTAATGTTTATTCTATGTGTTCTATTATTTGGTACAGATGATAGTATTGATAATGCAAGTGGTGCTGAGGGTTATTTATCTGAGGAAGACAACACTGCAAGCGGAGCTGAGGGTGATTTATCCGAATCAGAGGATTCAGATGAGTTTTGGAAACCATTCGTTACACCATTACCTGTCAAGAAGCCTTTGGGTGCTGACAATGCTTATGATGCACAAAAGGAGCATGAGTCCAATCTGAAGAAAGATGATTCTAAGATCATTGATGAAGCAAAGTCTGAAGAAATATCTACTTCTGAACCCAAGTCTTCAAAATCAGTAAAGAGAAATAAATGGAAAACTGATGAAGTTAAGAAGCTGATTGGTATGCGTGAGGAACTACGTGACAGATTTCAAGTTGTGAGGGGAAGGATGGCCCTCTGGGAAGAGATATCTCAAAAATTGTTGGCTGATGGGATCAGCAGAAGTCCTGGACAGTGCAAATCTTTGTGGACATCTTTGGTACTTAAATATGAGGTGTGTTTCTTCTTGTTACCCAGTTTTTGTTCATATTTTAAAGAAACCTGTTCAGCCACTTAAAACCATCCTCAATTGGCAGGCTGCTTTTTATGATTAATGCTGATCACTGGTTGTGTGGTATAACGTATAAAGGGATGAAAAATTCATGCCTTTAATAATGATTCGTGAAATTTTTCGCTCACATAACAATGTGACCTTAAAGAAATCTTCTGTTCATGTGAAATAAGGAATTTAATTTCTTATTCTAATTGCCAGTTTTTAATCAATAATTCGAAAGACATTTGTTCAATCTGTTTACAATACTTCCCTAAAATCTGAATGTCAAGATAACTTATTCAAAATATTCACATCATAGGCACCAATCTGCTTCGCCTTTTGTGGGAGTCCGATTTGTCAAACTTTCTTTTCTTGTGTTTGATGGGAAAACTATGTTACAAATTTTGGTCTTGTGAGGTTTTCTTACACTCATTTAGTTGTCAGACTACCCTCCCTACAAGGGCTTGACTTCATAAAGGTAGGATGAAAGTTTTGTTATAACTTCATGTCTCCTGTGAATTGTGATAGTAAATATCTACAGTACCCTTTTATCATTGTTGGCCAAAGAAATTTACCGAGTTTTTGTTTCAATGAATTCCTTGTATCTCAAAGAATAGGTTAAAGAAAACAGGATTCTTTCTTTCACTGTTCTCTCTGTTCGTGTTAGTTACATTCATTAACATACAGATAGTAAACCACCTCACATTTCATATCTTGGTATTATTATAAGAGATCATATTCAGCTGCAGTACAAGTTTATAGTAGAACAGTACAGCTTTGTGCACTGAACAAAATGATAACAAATAACTTATTTTGTATTTTGCAGGGGATCAAGAATGAGAAGGATAGCAAGAAAAGTTGGCCATATATAGAGGACATGGAAAGGATAATGTCTGATAAAGAAGCTCCTGCAACAAAATGATTGGAAAAATAGCGAATAACTGAGCTGGATAAAATATTTTTGAGAGCCATCTATTACAATTGTTGATCAGTTTTTAGCATGGTGAATGGAAAGATAATCCATGGCTTCCATGACATCGAAGATCCATAGTTTTTTAAGGGTTGAGGGTTAGACAACATAAGTGGGTTTGCCTTCAAACTGACACGGGAATATCTGGGTATAGGCGACGATTTATTATCCACCTCAAATGCCTGTCTCCTTTTTAATTTGTCAAATACATATCTTATAATTATTTTTTATTATTTTTGTTGGTTGCACATATTGGGTGCCCGAAGCAGCAATTGAAATGTCTGCATTTTTGCAAATTGAACTGTGAAAAAAAGTGTCGATGCTTTTACCTTCATGTTCCAACTTAAATTCCCAGGCTTATGAATACTGTCAAAATTCAAACATAAGGGGGAACTGTCAAAGGATTCAAACCATATTTTTAAAGAACAGGGTGTTGTTTCCTTTAGAAGTTGAGTGACATGGTTCTACGAAAAGCAAGGTCTGTTTTGGCAAGCATTGAATCATTGATTTTGTGGAAGGCCGAGTACTATAAAGGTGCAATTGTCTGCATTGTACCTGTAGACTTCAAGTGTTGAAGGGTTTCTTTCTTAGCAAGAGATTGAGATCAAAATGCCATGACAAGCAATTAAATTAGGCAAAAAAATTATGGTAAAAATGATGGATTTGGCCTATGATGAAGTGATCAAGGTCCACGGAACACAAAATAAACAATTACAATTTCACCCTAGGTTTAGTTTTATTTAGAGAAGAAAGTGAAAGGAGGAATTAGGTATAGAACGAGATAAGTTTTAAGTCGTTTTATAGGAGAAAAAATTTATCAAGGTTATTATTATTATTATTATTATTATTGTATAGAAAAGGTAAAAGAGAAAAATTAATTATACATTAAATTATATAAATATTACTAATAAAAAAAATGTAAAATAAGAGTACATTGATATTTTATCCACACAAAATCAGTTTTTTCTCTCTATCCGTAGTGGTGGGCTAACAATGGAAAAAAAATGTTTAAAGTAGATATTTTATAATTAATTCTTTGTTGCAATTTAATTTGTCGTAATTTTATTATAATTCATTTCTTTAAACTTGTTTTCAATAATCTATACATTCAGTAGAACAACCAAACATTTTAATAAATTCAAGGGCTGAATGGAATAAAGCGAAAGATAAAAAATATCAAATATCATTATTTGAGCAGTAAAAGCATAATGCAATAATATAAAAAAGCATTTTTACTCTCGACCTAAAATTCATTCTCTTGACAAGGTAAGGCCTTTTTCCCAACTCACAACAGTCCTGTTAAAAATTTTAATAACGGTTATAGATGTTTTGGGCTATATGCTGGTACCAACCAGTATAGTAATTCAGAATGAGGAAAATAAGAAATAATTTTTACAATATAATTTTTTTATATCATTAATTAATAAGAAACAATGTTATTTTTATTTCTCCGATAATTATCTTAAAAATCTATAAATATATAAATTTATCATTTAGTAGTTTGTGATTAGATGCAGTGTAAAGCTATTTTATAATATTAGTCTTGAATCTATATTTTTCTCAGAAAAAACGGAGGGGGTAAAAACTAAGAAAAAGAAAACTTAGCAAAAAATGGGCCATTAGAAAAGGAGCACATACATGTGGGCCGAGACGGCCCAAATCAGTCCTGCCTTTTTCCTCAAGACAACACAATACTGAAAAACAGTGTCTTTCTACCTTTTTCCCTCATTTCTTCAAACTCAACAATTGAGATCTCATTGCAATTGCTTCTTCTACTAGAAAAGGTGCCAAAACTGTTCTTCAAATTTGCGATTCTTTTATTATATCTCCCCTTTTACATATATATCAACTACTTTTCTATGTTATCTTGATTTTAAGGTTTGTTTTCATTTAGGTCACTAATCTTCCATCATGAAGCTCGATACCACTGGTCTTGAATCGTTTCCCACACTGCTTGCACCTCAAAGCGACGTCGTTGGAGAACTTTCCGCTGCTCCGTCCTTCGACCTTCCGAATTCTAATGATGTGAGTACTCAGGTTTTGAAACTGTTAAAAATTTCATAAAGAAAATTTGGGGCTGAAATTGTTAGGGAATGAAAATTGAAAGCTGGCTAGGGTTTAAATTGTAATAGATAAGGGTTGAAGGTTGATGGTTTTAACTGATGTATTTGCGTATTGTGTGTGTGTTGGTGATAGTTCGATGGGTTCTTGAAAGAAGCTATTCAGATGGTGAAGCCCGCGAAGGGTACCACCACTCTTGCTTTTATCTTTAAGGAGGGTGTCATAGTAGCTGCTGATTCTCGAGCTAGCATGGGAGGATACATATGTGAGTGTTTGTTAAATCTAATTGCATTTTCGCTTTTCTTTGTTCCTTTGGCTAAGTAAGTCAGATATTTTCTGTTACTTGCTTCGAATTAAATGATGGACTTTATCTATTTGCGGTTGCGTGAGTTGAATTTTGAGTGTTGGCTGTCTCCAGCATCGCAGTCTGTGAAGAAGATTATTGAAATCAATCCGTACATGCTTGGTACTATGGCTGGAGGTGCTGCTGATTGTCAGTTTTGGCACAGGAATCTCGGGATCAAGGTAATACCTTGAACCTTATATCTTGTATGCTTGCATCCGTTCTGTATGTTCTGTACTTCAATTTTTGGACCAGTCTCCTACCGAGTTTCTCGCTCTAGTCTCCTACACTTTGGCATTTCTTGGATATTTCCTTACAATTTTGTTATTGATATTGTTTCTGCTGCTATAGTTGAGTAGGTAACAATGTACCTTCTTTTTGAAGTATATTTATATTCCTTTCCTAAAAATTTCTTTTGCTAGGAAGCATTTAGCCTGTTTTGGCATGCAAGTAAGGAGCAAGAAAAAAGTGGGTAAAATGGAAATACTGATGGGTGGATAGTCTGCTCTGCTGTTGGGAAGAGATTGATAAAAAAAATGATTATGTACTTTTTGGAAACAATAAAAATGGCTGGGGAGAAAATTCTGCTTATTAAATTCAGACATAACTTTTTTAAGATATATTCTTTAGATGGATGGTTATGTAATTTAGAGATATCCTAAACTCTTAACTCTAATTTTCTCTTATTATTTCTACCATGATGAAATGTAGGGAGAATAATATATAGGGTGCAATTGTGTAAGTAATTTATAGGGTGCAATTGTGTAAGTAAAATGCATTTTTCTATTTCAATTCCAATTCCTTTCTCGTTATATCTGGTTGTCCAAGTGGTGTGATATAGCTTTCACATCTAATTTTTATTTACCCTATCAATAATTTGTTTTCCTTCAACCCTATATCAACTTTAATTTATAATTATGTGCTTGGCCAGCATGTTTGAATATGTTTTATTAATCTCAAGGGGCCACTGTATTTTTATATTATTAACACACGCGCGTGCACACATACACACATATATATATATATATATATATATATATATAAAATATATGCATGCACTTCAAATGTGAAGGCTTTCGTTACTTATTCTTATATAATAGCATCTAACAAGATATACTGGTACTTGGAATGTTACTTAATTGACATTGATATATGAAGTTTCACTCTTTGGTTGAACTGGTAATGAATTCAGATTGAATAAGTGATCATTAGTCAAGGCAGTTCTTGCCAAAACTATAGCAGGCTAATATTCTGGTTGACATCGAAGCATTAACTAGTACTATCCTTTTTATAAATTTCCATTAGATTTCTAGTGTTTTTAATCTCTATATACTATTTTTTTTTCCTTTTTGATTTATGGCACACAGTTTGATTCCTTGTCAGTGATATGATTAAAAACATCCTGTAAACTACAGCCCAGGAGGCTTGCTAAAAACTGCTCCCCCCTCCTCCCTTCTTCCGCTTAAAATGGTGACCTCCTCCTACATGTCTATACTAATAACCCACTTCTGCTTATCTAACTTGCCAGTGAGCAAGATCTTTAAGCCTTTCCCCATTCTGTCTTTTTTTTCCCCTCTGACATAAACCTTCTAGATTATGGACACTTGGCATGGGTCATTAATAAGCTGGAGCTCTTCCAGTAACAGAACTAAGCCTAACAGAAGATCTAAATGACTGGTTCATATAAACTTAAAGTTTATGGTTTTTTATCTTTTGGTTTTTCTATCCAGGATATGGCTTTATCCTTTTGTATTTATGAAGTTGCAAATGTATTCTCTAATCTGTTCCATATTTTTTTGTAGTGTCGTTTGCATGAGTTGGCGAATAAAAGAAGAATTTCAGTAACAGGAGCTTCCAAGCTACTTGCCAATATTTTATACTCTTATCGTGGAATGGGGTTATCGGTTGGTACCATGATTGCTGGATGGGATGAGACGGTAATTTACTTGTCAAATTACTGAATAACATTATGCTCAGTTAGTCCAATAGCTACTTACAACAGTTAATCTCTCTTTAGGGACCTGGTCTATATTATGTTGATAGTGAAGGAGGAAGACTTAAAGGCACTAGATTCTCTGTTGGATCTGGTTCGCCATATGCTTATGGTGTATTGGACAGCGGGTTAGTTAAACTATGTATTTAACTATCTTTTATAAATCTCCTGTCAAGTTCCTTTTTGACAATTTCCTTGTTATACCAGGTACCGATATGACTTGTCAATTGAGGAGGCAGCTGAACTTGCTCGACGAGCAATTTATCACGCAACATTTCGTGATGGGGCCAGTGGTGGAGTTGCTAGCGGTATCTATCTTTCTTCCCCATTATCAACCCAGCTACATCACAAACTTGCTTCTTAATCGGATTATGACATTTTTGTTTCTATCCTCTCCCTCACCAGCTAGAAAATAGTACTTAACACTAACAAATGCATGATAACTAAATTGATATAACCTCTCTTAAGGTACACTTGCCCATTTTTCCGTAGCACAATTGCTCATGATCGTCCAAAACATAATGTGCATTTAATTATAATTTATATCCATTTAAATAACATTCGAAAATAATCCATGGTCTCTAACTTAGTCGGGTGAAATATTAGTACAGTAATTTTATCCTCATTATAATCGACACGGTGCTATTTTAGGCGCACGAAGTCTGTGTTTGACTAACTTGGAGATTTATATGATTTCAGTGTACTATGTGGGACCAAATGGATGGAAGAAATTGTCTGGTGATGATGTTGGTGAACTGCATTACCATTACTACCCAGTTACCCCAAGCACAGTTGAACAAGAAATGGTGGAGGCAACTGGAGCATGATGAAGTAACTCGTGGATACCTTTTTAAATTTTCTTTGCTTCCCAAGCTTACTTTTAATCCCTTGCATGAAACTGGTTATTCTAGTAAAATTTGACATTCGTTGATATATGTAAGTGCTGTACTATCCTGATGTGGTTTAAGCTGAAGTGAATATTTACAATTAAAAATGACATATTAGAGGCCATGTGGAGTGGTTTAAACGAGGAAAGAGCTAGCTATTGCTAATTTAATCCATCTTGCCATTAATGGTTTTCATGGCAACTTTCTGAAAGTTGTACAAGCAGCTTACTAGGAGAATTGTGGTTCTAGGTTTTCGATTGGTTGTAATAGTTTACACGAATACGTTTTTTCGTCATGTATAATAGGTTGTCTAAGTCAAAGTAGACTAAAATAAATGCTTTAACCAATCAACGTTGCAAAAAAAAAAAAAATTAACCTTCATAATGTGAATAGGGACAGCTAAATGTCAATCATATTGGATATAGTGATGAATCATAACAATTTTTTTATCAAGTCTCATCTCACTTTGTACAAGCGATGACTACATCTCTAGTAAATTACCACTTAAATGCTATAAATTACATTCTAAAGTGATTAAACCCATTTGGATTTGATTTTGGCATATCATGTCGGGAAGTGTTTGAATATCTAGAATAATTTTAGAGTGTTTGTTTATACTTTTTTTAGAAAATAAATACTTTTTTAATGTAATAAATTTAAAAAAAAAAATGACAGATGCTTTCCATACAAGAATCAATTAAAAATAATTTATTTTTTAGTGATTACTACTTTTTAAATATACAAACAGACCCACTTTTTCAAATTTGAAATAACTTTTGATTATTAACAAAAGTAAATCAAATTATTTCAACATAAATTAATATTTATTTTATTCAAAGTTAACAGTGCATTATACCCACTAAATATTTCTAAAGACGTATATGTCGGTCTTTTGGAGAGATTGACTTTTGTACGTAAAATAATATTTTTGAAATACATAGTTCATTCATTAGACAAGACTCCTAATTAACGCATGTGTAATGAAAGGAAAATATTGGCATTTATTATTATATATTATCAGCGTAAACAGATATGTTATTGTGTTGGTGTATATGTATGTATTTTTTAAATATGAATAATTTTATATTAATAATGTTATTAAGTTAATATATAAAATAAATTTATATTTATTAAAAATAAAATGAATAAAGAGAATAATTGTTGATGAATAAGAAAAAAAAAAGATAAACAGTTTTATAGAAAACTAGCGTAAAAACATAAGTACTATTGCACTTGTGTGAATGCATTTTTTTATCTTGTAATTTTTGAATATGCATGATATTATTTTGATATTATAATGTTATTAAGTTAATAAACAATTATATTTATTAAAAATAAAGTGAAATGTATGGAGAAAATATGAGAAAATAATTGTTGATGAATAGGAGAAAAAAAGAGAGATAAATAAATAGTTTTATAAAGCCTTGTAAAAGTAACAGTTAATTTTTTAAAATTTAACAAATAATTACATCGTAAAAGGTAAAGTTGAAATTATGAAATGTGGGTACAAAAGAGAGAATTCTTTTTATATATAGTTATAGATAGGCAAAAGTAACGGTTAATTTTAAAAAATTAATAAATCATTATATTGTAAAGGGTATAATTGACATATGTATACACACACACACATATATATATATATATATATATATATATATATATATATATATATATATATCTTGATGATACATGATTCCCCTCTGCCACGTTTAAATTTATGGGTTTCTAGAAAAAATTTAAGAAACCACCTGGCGGGTATTCATAGCCGCCAGGCGATGCATGTTGAGTCTGTGGTTTTCTGGGTTCCCGCGATGAACTGCTTGGCGGTGAAGCCTGTACCGCCACGCGACACAAGCATAAAAATCCAGTTTCTGGGTTTTTGATGAACTGCCTGGCGGTGATGAACACCCGCCAGGCGACGCAAACCAATTTTGGTTCAATTTTGATGCTTTGGATGTTTTGGGATGATTTTTGATAGGGAAAAATGCTACTCTAATTGTATGAGAATGATAATATGACATAGTCATTGGATTAAACATGGTTTGGGATCAAATTAGACGAAAATCTCATAGACGTCATGTTAGGGTTGTGAATTTGGTAATTTAGAGTTGGATTAAATTGAACGGATTAAATTAATGGAATTTTGGGTGATTGGAAGTTGTATGAAATAAATTTCAAACCTAAACACTTGAGCTGTGAGTATGGAGTTTAAAATCGAAGTGAATCAGAATTGTAGGGGTTGGAATAAGGTTCGCAGTTGTTGAGGATTTTTTTTTGGGTTCCTGGAACAGCGTGAACCGCTTGGTGGCACCCATTTGGCCGTCAGGCTCCATACCAGGAATGCATGGTGCTCTGATTCACGAAAAACGTTGTTTTTTGTATATTTTGCGGAACGGGAATCACCCGGCGCCAGCCAGTATAGTCCCGCCAGGCGCCACCTTCCTTACTTCTGGGCACTAGGCGCCACCCTTTTTTTTGGTTTGCGCAGTTTTTGTAAAATTGCCTTTCTCGTTTTATTAACCGTTTGATTTAGGTGAAATTTTGACAGGTGTTCCATAACATGTTGTTCTTCACTGTGAACGGTTGAGATTTGATTTGGAGGACAGTAGCTAGAGATATACATCACGCATGATTGGTTGTTTGAATTCCCTAATAGTATGATTACTAATGGATGATTCAGTGTTCTCAAGTGCTGGTATGGCCTTGATTGGTGAATGTATATATATAAATATATATAAATGTGTGATTGATGAGTATGTTTTTGATAGTGCTTCCTGAGACATGTTGAATATATGAACCTATATATGTTAGTTCGAATGTATGATGTTATAAGTGTGTGAATAAGGCCACTAATGATGATACCATTATGACCGAGTGTTGCATGATCATGACAGGTTTTGGGAAAGTATGTGAACATGATAATCATACTTTAAATGTAATATAATTACGAGGGCATGCGGTGACTTTTGATGCTTACTGTCAGGGTTGGTGATCGAAGTTGTACCCAGCCAAATAGAACAAATAAATATAGTACTTAGGAATCAACCCAAAGTCGTCTCTCAATGACTGACATTTTCATTCAGAGGTTAACAAAGTAACACAATTAAAATTGTAGTTAAAGGTTTAATGAAACAGTAATAAAAATGTACCGACTCCTTGATTCCAAATACAATTCCACTGATCATAGGTCACGAAATTAACACATCTGCCCACTCTCAATCCATTCGAACATAACCCTCTAAGGAAAAGTTACAAACCAGTTTCAATGTGCAATTAGGCATTGCATACATCCACGAATTCGTAACAAGCAAGCTACAAACATTAGGCATGGACATAACCCCCAAAACACATGCACCCAATATGTAAATTAAGCATAAATAGAACAAGCACAAACATTTCACATATTCAAGATAAAGAATGGACAAAATTTAGCAACAAAACCATCAGGACCTCAAAGCTTCATTGCATTTTTCTTCAAGAAGTTAACACACAGAATTTAGCAAGCCATGGAAAGGGAGCAATAAAACAATTCAAAACGAAAATTCCCCATGGAAAAGAATAAAAAACGTAAAATACCAAAACAGAACATCAAACCCTAAGTTAGGTCATATGGAAATGTGAATTCAAGAACAAAATGAGATTGTTAAAGCTTCAAGGGAACGAAAATGGTTATTGTAACGTAGAAAACATAAACCCCACATATAGGTGTTGTTCCAAGTGGCTACAAGGAAGAAAATGAAATGCCCAAGCTCCCAAATGTGCATAAAACATAAAGCCCAACAATGGGTGTTGTCAATAATGAATAAATCGTGAGAAAAGAGTCCTAAAACGTGAAAACTAGGTGGGCACCTCCATGGGTCACTAAACAAAGCTTCAAAACTTAAAAATGGAGTGTGAGGACGAAGTTGAGGGCTCCCACCCAAAAATAAAACCTAAATCTCATGGTCACATCCATTATGTCACTCAATATTACAAAAATGCCACTACATGTTTCAGAATTACAAAAATGCCACTTTTGTCCCAACATGTTGGCCCAATGACCTAGACAAGCTAACTAACATGGCGCAGACATGATAATGACGTGGGAATGATGTGTAAACTTTGTCTTCATCTTATGATTAGTGTACAAGCTCCAAAACTGTTTCACCCAAAATACCTAAAAATAATTACAAACAAAAATTAGACCAAATAATCTCAAATTAATCAAAATTCGGAATAATGGCCCAATAAAGCCCAATGAATGAAAATGCACTAAATATAGACTATTAAGCACTAAAAAACTATCAAAATGAGCACAACAAAAGTGGAAGAATAGAGGAAAATAATGACTCATCACTTGGCAAGCAAGGATTTTTGTTGGACATTATTGGTGCTCTTAGAAAATGAAGTTGAAGAGGAAAAAATGGGACTTGAACAATTAGTTTTCGTTTTTTTTTTCTTTTTGATTGTTAATTTAACCACATACTCTTCTGTTTACTAATCTTTTTGGGATTTGTTCAATGTATTGATGGGAACTTTTGATGCTTATTGTTGGCCTTGGTAGGCAAGGATTATGTTTAGATGAATTTTACCCCTTTTTAGCCTTGGTAATTTTTTTGTAAGATATAAATGTTTGAGTGTTTGTATTTTCTATTTATTTTTGTTTCAAATGAATGTTAACTTCGCTTTTCTTTTTACATATATGAATGGATTTTTCATTCCTCTTTGAAATCCTTTTTTTGTCCTTGATTGAAAGTGGTCGGGACATAACAAACTTCAATCCATCAACTCATTAGTATCATCTTCTTGAGCTCCTTTATTACTCCATATTGTTTTGCATCTTAATTGTGAGTAATTAAAAGCAAGCTAAAAGGCTTAACATTGTAATTGGATGTTATTGGCATCTCAAGAAGAGTAGGAATCATCGTGGTGCATTTGTTGCCTTTTAATCCTGTGGACAAGCACACTGTTATTACCTTCATTGACAACAATTGTGATTGGCACAAAAACATCAAAGATGCTCTTATTTATATATAATAAGTAGTACAATGTTGTTAGGAAAAACGCATCATCAATTAAGAACATTACCGTCTTTACCCTTAGAATCACTTTATTAAAAGAGAAACAAGATAAAAACAAGAACACAAGAATATAATGTGGAAACCCCAAAATTGGAGAAAAACTACAAAGGAATAACACTATGTGAAATTTTGTACAACACATAGACTACCCTCTTATGCCCTTAACCCCAAGTACACCCACACTTTCCAAAGCAAGAATTTAACCAAACCTCACAACACTATACTACAAGAGTATAAGAAAAGTCAAACACTAGCTCAAAGTATCTTTGACTTGGGGCAAAGAACATCATGGACTTAGATCTCATTATATAGTCACTAAAATTCAACCCCTAGGATATCTTAGGTGATGTGAGACTTTTTAAGATGTGTTATTTTCATCAGCCCAACAAATGTGAATTGTAGTAAAATATTTGTAGTACAATGATATTTGATTACCCATTTATGTGCATCAGATCATTGAACTTTGTGGCCTTAAATGAGAGACCTTGAAAAAGGCAGACAAACTTATTAATGAATAAGCCAACAACAGTTTGCGTTCCTTGGGGTTTGTTGCTTGCTAGGTGGTGAAGGATGTAAACATGAGAAGAGAAATTATTATTTAGTTTTCATCAATCTTCACAAAACGTGAAGCCAAATATGATTGACCTTTTTATCAGGATAGAGTCTCAGTTTTTAGTCGATAATTTGAATTGTACAATATATTTGTTGGTAGAGTCTTCTAAAGAAGAGAAAAGAGTGTATGCAATTGATGATCTTGAAGGAAATGTAGTAATTGTTTGTATGCTTGTGGAAGTGATGGAATGTTGTTAGGAAGTGGAGGCATAGTGTTGGTTGGCAATGTTGGCAGTGCAGGCAAAGGTTTAATTATGGTCTGAGGCAGTGTTGGAAGTGAAGGCAAATGAGGAAATATTGGTTTAGGCAAAAAGGGAATGCTTGGTGCAATTGCTTGCAAAAAGATGGTGAGCTGCTAGGCTCATGCTTTAGAAGCTCAAAGTAAGAACAAAATTTGTGATCAATGATTTGTTGGAGGCCATAGCTGAATATGACAACTAATAATGAAGAAGAATTGCAAAATATATATGAAATTGGTATATATTTGCTTGAGATTGTATATGATAGAAGGAAGGTGCTTGCACTTATGTAGTGTTTATGTCTAACGGACCGAGGTGAGAATTGGAGGAAAAACCCAGGAGTTGGTTCATTTAACTTTGTAGCATGGTTATCAAACTTACGAGTTACTCGCTAACGCGGACGAGTTTACGTGCCTGGTCATGGACGAGTGAACTCGCAAGCGAACTCGGTTTTCAAGCAGAATCGCTGGACTCGGATGTGGACTCGTTGAGATCATTCAAACTCGTGAGTTTTCAGTGAGTTCGCGAGTTCGAGAGGGGAAAAATTGAAAATCAAAACAGGGTCGTTTCGAGCAAAAATCTTACTAGATTAGGGCTTCCTACTTTCAATTGGACGGTCGTTCCGCTTTCGTTCTTTGCAACTTATTGGTGAATAATCCTAAAGGGACGAATTTCCTTTATTCACTTGACACCTCAGACATTACAAAAACAACTGATAAAGTATTCAAGATGTTAGATGATGTTTTTGAGTTTGTTGGAGAACAAAATGTATTTCAAGTTGTTACTAATAATCATGCAAATTTCAAGGTAGGTGGAGATTTGTTGATGCAAAAAAGAGAACAATTATATTGGACTCCATGTGTTGCATACTGTATTGATTTTATCTTTGAAGATTTTGAAAGGAATTTGAAGGTCCATGAATTGACAATCAAGAAGGGAAGAAAGATTACCCCTTACATTTATGGAAGAACAATGTTGATTTCCTTGTTGAAAAAGTTCACTAAAGGTAGAGACTTGATAAGACGGGTGTGACTAGATTTGCCACGATGTATTTGACCCTTGGTTGTCTTCATGAATTGAAGACATCATTATTGACCATTTTAGCTCCAAGGAGTGGAAGGAAACCAAGTTTGCAACTTCACAAGAGGGAAAAAGAGTAGAACGTGTGGTATTAAATAGTCGACAATGGTCTTACGATTGGTGGACTCAGATGTAAAACCCACAATGGGTTTCATTTATGAAGAGATGGACTGTGCAAAAGAGAAAATTAGTTCCAATTTTAACAATATTAAGAAGAGGTAAAATTTCAAACTTTTATTCATTCAAAGTTTAATTACTTATATATGAAATTAGTTTGGTATTGAATGTAGTTATGAAGAGGTTCGGAGAATAATTTATGCTCGATGTGATAGTCAACTTCATAGGCCTTTGCAAGCAACTGCCTATTTTCTGAACCCCCACTTCTACTATGAACCTAACTTTAGATGTGATGATGGTGGAGAGGTGAAAGAAGGATTGTATATATGCATGAGAAGATTGGTACCAGATTTGGCAGAAAGAAGAAAAAATAATTTGCAAATTATTGAATTTTATTTTGCTAGAGGAATTTTTGGAATGGAAGATGCAAAGGAATGCAGGAAGGCATTAAATCCTAGTGAATGGTAGGAGATGTTTGGGGATGGAACTCCAGAGTTGAAGAAATTTGCTATTCGAATTCTAAGCTTGACTTGTAGTTCTTCGGGATGTGAGCGTAATTGGAGCTTATTTGAAATGTTAAATTATTTTAATTTCTAATTTTCGTTATTAGGTTTATATCTACTAAAATTTAAAATTTTATTTTAGGTTCATATAAAGAGAAGGAATTGTTTGCATCAGAAAAAGATGAATGATTTAGTTTATCTTATGTACAACTTGAAGTTGAAAAGTAGACAAATTCAAAAAATTGTTGTTCTTCCATTTGATGACATTGAATCAGATGATGAATGGATAATTGAAGAGGCAAATGATGTTGTTAAGATTGTGCAAGTTGAAGGTCAAATTGATGTTCAAAATGTTCCCTTAGATGGAGCAACAATAGATCCCGCTCTAGATGCTCTTGATCTTGATAATATAACTTTTGATGCCAATGAGGATGCACAAGTTTCATTAGGAAAAAATTTAGATGAAGATGATGATGGAGATAATGATGTCATTAGAGAATTAGACATAGACATTTCACATTTGAATTTATGTTTTACAGTATTTGTATGAACATATTTATTTGAAGTACTTCTAAATTATATAATTTTCTGGACTTATTTAAATTAAGATGTTATTTATATAAATTATATACTTTTTCATATGAAGTAACGAGTTTATGATTCGAGTTTACTGGACTCTCACACAATTACATAAATTCTCAAGTTTGACAAACTTATTTTAGAGTGTTTAATGCTTTGATCACCTAAAAAATCCCGTTGACCATCAAATAACACAGCATTATTTGAATAAGTGTATCTTTAACTAAATGTAAGAGAGTGATAATGTTAGTGGCAATGCTCGAGTATTCCTAGGAAGAGCGTGTCAGCAAAAACAAGAGTAGCGCCTAATCATTCTATGTAGTGCAAAAGTTATTTTCACTCACCTAATACTTCAAAATGGATGCAGTAGACAGTATAATCTCTCACAGTAAGAACCACAATGAAAAATATTTATTTTAGACTCACTTTTTTTACCTACATTCATTCACAACTACCTTTTAAAATAAGATATTATGTTAAAATAATAATAACAAATATATATAAGATATTATAATAAAATAATATTTTATAGAGTTGTAATTTGAGTACAAGATAAAAAAAATTATTGTATTAGGGTATTATTATCCAACCATAATAGATTATTTTAAATTAGTTTATGAGAAAAATACAGAAAAAGAAGGAGAAGTAGAAAGGATTACTCGAATAATTGTAACTTTCAGATTTTAGTTTCTTTTTAATCAAATTACCACTAGGTTATTTTTTTCTTTCATACTTTCTTGTGTCACTCATAAATATTTAAAATTACATAATTCAAAATATAATCTTAAATCCAATAATTTAGAGCAATAATCGTTTAATTTGAAATAAGATTTTGTAATCCAGAACAATATTGCATAATGAGATTATACATATTCTCTACACAATTTTATAAAATAAATTTATCCTCGTATCCAAATCAAACAAAGATCAAACTTTTGTCTCATCTTCATCTCAATTGGGTAACAGGTATATCCTTGTACTTATACTCGTACCCATTTTCTTACTTTTTGAATATTAATTAATTACTTTTTATAAAATAATAAAAATTATAATAAATGAAAAATAATATTATCAAATATTCAATATTAAGAGGAAGGTTGTTTCCTCGATATGAAATATTTAGAAATAAATTATAATTATATACATTTCAAATTAGAATACCAAATAAAATTTTATGAGAACCAAAACATTTATTAAATTTGTAAACATTAATGGAACCAAATTGATAAAATTTATAAATATTTTTAAAAAAATAAAAAGGAAAACAAAAATATTCAAATTAAAATATATTTTAAATATTTGTTTACTTTAATTTTTAAAATTATAATAAATCTCTTTTTTATACAATAATAAAAATTATAATACTTGATTAAAATCACGTAAAGAATAAATATTAAACTAATAATAATAAAATTTTAACATAGATATGATATCTTTTGAACTTCAATATACGTTGGATGGTGATAAAAAACAATTCATGGAAAATTACATTCATTTTTATATTATATTAAATAAATTTTATTTATACAATTTAGTGACAAAATTACAGTATGAGTAATAAAAATTATATAAAATATATCAAAATAGTATTTTACATGATAAAAATAAACAACAAATAAAAATATTAAAAAATTATCAAATGTGTGTCTTAGAAACGATTTGAGAGACTATTGAATGAAATTGCACAAAGGAAAACAAATGTATAATTAAAGGTATGATAAGATGAAAAATACATTAGATATCTAAAAAAAATTTAAATATCAACATACTCAATGGTTGAGAAATAACAAAAATTGTTTTAATGAAACAAAAGAGTTCTTCAAATGAAACAAAATTAATAATAATAGAGTAAAGAAGATAAACTTTTTATATTACCTAGTAAATAAAATGTTTATGTTATTAAATACTTAGATTGAGAGTGTTAAACATTCTCACTTGAAAGGAAAATATACAGTAAATAAAAATATTAGAAAAGAATAGAAATATTAAAATATGAGACATAAAAAATATTTAACTAACATACATATTTGAACATAATTGCATAAAAGTTATGATAAGAAAAAAAATATATTGAAAATGCGAATGAATTTCATGACAAACCAAACAATTAAACGAAATAAAATATAAGATTACTTAATTAATTGTGAATATTTTAATAATTTAAACGGAACGGGGATATAGGAATGAGTATTATGGTGGGTATGGGGATGGGGATGGGGACAGGGACGAGAGAAATATGTACATCCCCATACCCAATTGAAAAATCGGGAATTTCCCATACCCATACCCACATCCAGTCAATGCGGGGATTTTCCGCAAAAATGGGAACAAATTCAGACAATACCCATGAGACAGATTTATTTGTCATCTCTACAGGTAATCCATGATTTGTTCTCTCTATTTCATAAATAAAGACTTTAGGCTATGAACTTGACAAGAAGTTGATTATAGCATGTTATCTAATTTAATAATAATATTATATGTATAACAATATATAAAAAGGATACATTCTTTTGTGTCCACATTTTGTTTTGCATTTTTACCCTTAATTATTATTTTAAAAATCTTATAAATAGTTTACCTGTGACGTTATTTTAAAAACATCTTTATGTCTTTAACAATTACTTTAAAAACTTCTTTTATGTACATATTTTACTTTTTTTAATTTTACATTTAACAACTATTTTAAAAGTTAATTATATATTTTTTATTGATCTTAACTCAAATTTTTATGAAAATTAAAAAATACAAAACACAGTGTCTATGTTTTTGCTAGTCCCAAATAATGTCATTCCGTATAAGTTATATATGTTGAATCTAACTCCAATACTTTTGTTTGACAAATAATTCTTAAAGAGAACGCATTGCAGTCAAAACATGAAAAATTTAACAGTATATTTTTAATATACTTAATATAATATAAAAGAAATTATTGTCTTTAAAAATAAACATTTTTATTGATTTGGAATATTTTATTATAAATAAATTGTCATTATAAAAGTGTTATCTACATTATTAATATTCATTAATTTATAAAATTACTTATATTTGTAATTTGAAGTTAAATTTAAGGATTATTGAGTATAAAAATAATGATAATGAAAATATTTATATATTGTTTTAGTTAAAATTTATAATTCTTTTTTTAAATATAATAAAAATTTGTGTGTGATGGATACTCAAGCAAAAATAGTACAAGATTAAGGAAAGCTCAAGATTAAGGAAAACTCAAGATAAAGATATAGCATATTAAGGGTGTCAAGTCACTCAGGATAAAGAGGAAACATAAGAGGAATTATCAGCCAAATCATCTCTCTTCACAAGTGAAATCATTTCTTCACTCACATAATCAATTAATATTAAAACATAATTAAATTATGTTTATACAGTTTTTTCAAAAATAAAAATATCTTTTGAATTGAAACTGTTTTTTAAATCAAGTATTCTCTAACTATATCTTCTCCTAAAAATCATCTTTTCTGTAAAGAATAAAAATTGATTTTCAAATTGATTTTATTTTATTTTTGAATTAATTGAATTTTTTTTTTTTAGAAAATCAAGTAAAACTCTTTAAATAATCCCATTTGAGAACGAGAAAAAACAACACACTACTATAGAGAAACACAAAAATATTGATTCAGTTTTTTCCTCTGTTATTCAAGTTGGTAACGAGAATTCACTTGTGAAAAGAGCTTACTACTGATCATTCTATCTTTATAATCTTACTTTCCAGGTGATAGTGTTCCATTTTTTTTTAATTGTAATTTTCATCCTTTGTTTTGTACAAAGGAGGTGTTTCATCCCTTATGTGATTCAAGGGAGGTGTTGTCATATCTTGAAAAGGCTCAAGATAGGTGTTTATCAATCTTTAGAATTTTTCTTTTGCATGTTTCACTAGGTCATTGTGGTTGTAATTGAAATACTCTAAAGATAGTGAATTGGGATTGTCATTCTCACATTGAGGTGACTGGGAACTGGATGTAGGGTTGGCTATACCCAAACCAGTATAAAGTACTATGTGAATTTCTTCTTTCCTTTACTTTTTTTACGCTTACGGTAACGCACTTAATTAAGAAAAATTGTTTTAAAGCATCAATTCAACCCCTTTTCTTGATGCCATTTGTCTAACAAATGGTATTAGAGCTTGGTGTGGTAATTTGTTTCACTATTTCTTTTAAGATGTCTTTTCAGAACCAGATGTACGAGGAATGAGCTTTAATCAACCGACCACCTCTCTTTGAAGGTGATAACTACCCCTTCTGGAAGGTGAGAATGGAAATTTTTCTACAAACCCTAGACTTTGGAGTTTGGGATGCAGTATTAAACGACCCTTATTTCCCAATGGTGATGCTTGTTGAAGGACCCGCACCAAAAACATTCAATCAATGGACGCCAAATGAATTTTACAGGATATCAAGATGTAAGTCGGCGAATGAGATGTGGGATACGTTTAAAGTAACACACGAAAGAACACACTCGTCCAAGAATATGAATTACTTCAAATGAAGCAAAATGAAAGCATCTTCACACACATAGTCAATCATCTAGAGGCACTTGGAAAAAACTTCATAAATGAAGAGTTAAACACGAAGATTCTCAAGTCATTAGATAGAAATTGGCAACCAAAGGTCACGGTAATTTCAGAATCAAAGGACCTCACAAAGATGAATGTAGCAACATTGTTCAAGAAGTTAAGAGAACGTGCAATGGAGCTACAAAGACTGAAAAATGGCGAACAAGCAACAATTAAGACCATTACATTAAAAGCAAAAAAATCACGTGAAGAAAAGGATAATAATGAAGGTGAGTCTTCTGACATTGACATTTCCTTGTAAAACGCTTTTCTCGTTTTATGAAAAATAGGAAAAAGGGACAAGAGAAGAAAGAGAATGACAAAAATCCTACATCAAAATACAAATGTTATGGATGTGGAAAGATAGGACATGTAAAGACTGATTGCCCATTAGCAAAGAAAGAAGATAAAAGAAATGAGAAAAAGAAAGACAAGAAGTTTCAAAAGAATAGACGCAAAGCCTACATTGCATGGGAGGATAATGATTCATCTACAATAAGGGAAAGTACTTCGGAGGATAATGAAGAAGAAGAAGAAGCAAATTTGTGCTTAATGGTAAATAGTAATGATGAAGCTACTTCGAATGTAAGTTCTATGAATTCACTTGATGAATATGATGAATTACATAGTGCATATCAAGATCTTTATGTGAATTTTAATTACTTAGTGAAAAAGCATGGTTCTTTAAAACAAAAGTTTCAAGAATTAGAAAATATATTAAGTCATTTGGAGAAGGAAAATGATGATTTAAGAAACGATTTAAATAAGTACAAATTAATTTCTAAAAATAAAGAAGTATTTAAACCTTGTGAAAATTGTTCTGACCTTGAAAATGAAAATTTCAAATTAGAGAAAATAATAAATAAATTTTCCAATTCTTCTAAAAATCTTGATTCAATATTAAGTTCTCAAAGAGTGAATTCTAGCAAAGCTGGACTTGGTTACACTTCCAAAGAAGATCTAGAAAATCATAAAAACGTTTTTGTAAGAGAATCAAGAAAAATGAATCGTCAAGTTGCTTCGAAACAAAATTTTCATAGAAAAATATACCAAGCTTCTCCATATAGGCATAGTTATTTTTATTGCATGAAAATTGGCCACACTTCGAACAAATGTTTTATAAAGCATAAAGAAATATCTAGTGGCATGTATATGTGGATTCCTAAGAGGGTAAAACACAAAAAGATTTATATTATGCACTACAACCCTTCGCACATAATCAAATATAAAATCACGTAATCAATTGAGTTTTTTTTAACTGCGCACATAATAAATTATGATATTTACATAATTAATTATGTTATGGTAAATACATTTTAAGTATTTTTTTAATTATGTGTTTAAAATAATTGATTATGCAACAATGTAGTTTATATTTTTTACAGTCTTAAAGTTGAGAATGTTGTTTCTACTAACCATTAAGGACCCAAAACAATAAAGGGGACCTAAATTATTATTTGTATGATGTAGTTGATCAACATTGAGAAATCAATTTGGTTTCTTGATAGTGGATTTTCAAGACACATTATCGAAGATAAATCAAAATTTCAAAGTCTAATCAAGAAAAGTCAAGGTCATGTTACATATGGTGACAACAACAAAGGCAAGATACTTGGATCAGGAACAATACAAAATAGTGATGGCTAAGATTCAAGATGTACTACTTGTAGAAGGATTAAAGCATAATCTATTGAGCATAAGTCAACTATGTGACAAAGGACTGGAAGTAACATTTGAATAAAAAGCTTGCAACATTGTCAAAGAACAATCAAATGACACAATGTTAAAAGGTATGTGACTAAATAATATCTATGTTATTAATCTTGACATTGCATCTTCTAGAACTATCTCATGTCTTGTTTCTAAGGATGAAGATCATTGGTTATGACATAGGAAAGTTGCACACATTCACATGCATCATTTGAATAAACTTATTTCAAAAGAATTAGTGTTTGGTCTCCTAAAATTAAATTTTGAAAAAGATAAAATTTGTATTGCATGTCAAAAAGGAAAGCAAACTAAATAATCTTTCAAAAGTAAGAAAATAATTTCTACCACAAAACCTCTAGACTCTTACATATGGACTAATTTAGACCCTCTAGAACAACACGTTTAGGTGGTAATTATTATGCATTAGTTAGTGTAGATGACAATTCTAGGTTTTCTTAGAGTTTCTTTTTGCCAACTAAAAGTATTGCCTTCAACTCTTTTAAGAAATTTGACAAGGCTATCCAAAAAGAGAAAAATTTGAAAATAATATTTTTTAAAAAGTGGTCATGGTGGTGAATTTCAAAATGAGCAATTTGAAAATTTTTGTGAAGAATTCGGTATTACATATAACTTTTCTTCTCCAATAAAATCACAACAAAATGGAGTTGTTGAGAGGAAAAATAGTTCACTGGAAGAACTAGCTAGAACAATGTTAAATGAAAACAATCTTCCAAAATATTTTTGGGCTAATGCAGTTTCAACTGCTTGTTATGTGTTAAATAGGATTTTAATTAGACCCATTTTGAAACTCACTCCCTATGAAATTTTCAAAGGTAGAAAACCAAATATTTCCCATTTTAAAGTTTTTTGTTGCAAATGTTATGTTTTAAACAATGGAAAGGATAACCTTGGTAAATTTCATTCAAAAGTAGATGAAGCGATATTTTTAGGTTATTCTTTAAGAAGTAAATCATATAGAGTATTTAATAGAAGAACATTGCATGTCGAAGAATCTATTCATGCAACGTTTGATGAGTTTTTAGACCTTTAGGAAAACCCTCTTGAGTCAAGACAAAAATCCATAGATATAGAAGAAGAATGGGTTGCAATGGAAAAAGATCAACCACAGGAAGAAAGTGTGGAGGACCTAAGAAGAAGTCTACAAGATTTGACCATCAATGAACAAGTTGTTAAAGATCTACCTAAAGAGTGGCGAACACCGAGAGGACTCTTACTAGACAATGTTATTGGAAATGTAGATCAAAGAGTCACAACAAGAAGCAAAATGAATAAATTTTGTATGAATGTAGCCTTTGTTTCACAAGGAGAACCAAAGAGCATTGATGAAGCCTTACAAGATGAATATTGGATTCAGGCAATGCAAGAAGAACTGAATCAGTTTAACAAAATGAAGTCTGGGATCTAGTACTAAGAAATAATTCAATGCAAGTAATTGGAGGAAAATGGGTGTACATAAATAAGTAAGATGAACATGGAAACATAACAAAGAATAAGGCACAATTGGTAACAAAAGGATATAGTCAAGAAGAAGTAATTGATTATGATGAAACATATGCCCCAATTGCAAGATTGGAAGCCATAAGGATTCTACTAGCTTACGCATTTATTATGAAATTTAAACTATATTGAATGGATGTAAAGAGTGCTTTTTTAAATGAATACATCAAAGAAGAGGTCTACGTGTGTCAACCTCCTGGTTTTGAGGATTATAAATATCTAAATCATGTCTACAAACTAAAGAAAGCATTGTATAGACTGAAACAAGCACTCAAATCATGGTATGAAAGACTAAGCAACTTCCTAGTAAGTCATGATTAGAGACGAGGTAAAGTAGATCCAACTTTATTTATTAAAGAATGTAAGAAAAATATTATTGTAGTTCAAATCTATGTTGATGATATTATATTTGGTTCAACTAACAATGATCTTTGTTAAGAGTTTACTAAGATTATACAGGGTGACTTCGAGATGTCCGTGATGGGTGAACTAACCTTCTTCCTAGGATTACAAATAAATCAAAGCGCCAAAGGTATCTTCATCTCAAAAACTAAATATTGCATGGAACTACTAAAGAAATTTGAATTAGAAAATGCAAAGGTAGCAGTTACCCTTATGGCAACATCTTGCTACTTAGATCAAGGTGAACAAGGTAAAATGATTGACCAAACCAAATATAGAGGTATGATTGGTTCCCTGCTTTATCTTACAGTAAGTAGACCAGACATTATCATTGTGTGCGTGTGTGTGTGTGTCTGTGCTAGATTTCAGGAAAACCCTAAAGAATCACACCTAGTTACTGTAAAGAGGATAATTAAGTATTTGAAAGGAACTAAAACCTTTGGCCTATGGTACCCCTCAGGAGCTTCACCTAGACTTATAGGATATTTAGATTCAGATTATGGAGGATGTAATTTGGACAATAAAATTACAAGTGGAACGCGACATCTACTTGGTTGTTCACTTGTTTCTTGGCATTCTAAGAAATAGACTTGTGTTGCTCTATCTACAACTGAAGCTGAATATATAGCAGTCAGTAGTTGTTGTGCCCAAATTTTGTGGATGAAGCATCAATTAGAAGACTATAATATTTTTCTAAATCATATCCCCTTAAAATGTGATAGTACTAGTGTAATCAATCTCACTAGGAACCCAATCATGCATTCTAGGACTAAACATATAGAGGTTAGACATCACTTTATTAGAGATCATATTATAAAAGGAGACTACATAATTGAATTCATAGATACCAATCATCAATTAGAAGATATTTTCACCAAACCTTTACCATGGCATAGGTATTATGAGCTCAGAAAGGCATTGAGTATCTTAGATGGTAACTCCTTAAATTAATATGTTTTTATGTGTTGTGATAGTCACTTAATCTCTTTATGGTCTGTAACTAAATTGCACGATTTAAATGTGATTTGTGATGGTTGAGGAATTAATTCTAAAGCATGATTTGATAAATGTTTAAATGTGTCTCTTCTGAATTGTACTCCTTTAATGTTAATCAATAAAAAGGGGGGTGACTCTATATGTTTGTTTTGAATATGTGTTAAATGATTATATATGTTGAATGCTTACATTGTGCTCACATGTAGGGGAAGCAATATATGTTAATGTAATAGGGGGAACTTAATGTGTTTGAATTAATCCATGTGATTTAAATTCTTTAAATGATGATATGATTATTCAACACTAACCACTTGTTAATCTTGAGTTGACTACAAAGTCAAGCAATTACTTTCATTATAGGTGTTTTCTTGATCATCATCAAAAAGGGGGAGAATGTTAGCAAAAAGGATGTCACAACTACCTCTTTGAAAGATAAAGATTTTGATGGATACTCAAGCAAAAATACTACAATATTAAGGAAAACTCAAGATAAAGATATAGAGTATTTAGGGTGTCAAGTCACTTTGGATAAAGAGGAAGCATAAGAGGAATTGTCAGCCAAATCATCTCTCTTCACAAGTGAAATCATTTTTTCACTCACATAATCAATTAAGGTTAAAACATAATTAAATTATGTTTTTACAGTTTTTTTCAGAATTAAAAATATCTTTTGAATTGAAACTATTTTTCAAATCAAGTATTCTCTAACTATATCTTCTCCTAAAAATCATCTTTTCTACAAAGAATAAAAATTGATTTTCGAATTTATTTGATTTTATTTTTTAATTAATTGAATTATTTTTTTAAAGAAAACTCAAGTAAAACTCTTTAAATAACCTCATTTGAGAACGAGAAAAAACAACATATTACTATTGAGAAGCACGAAAATATTGATTTAGTTTTTGCCTCTATTATTCAAGTTAGTAACGAGAATTCACTTGTGAAAGAAGCTGATTGTTGAGCATTCTATCTTTATAATCTTACTTTCTAGGTGACAGTGTTCCATTTTTTTAATTAGAATTTTCATCCTTTGTTTTGTACAGAGGACGTGTTTCATCCCTTATGTGATTCAAGGGATGTGTTGTCATATCTTAAAAGGGTTCAAGATAAGTGTTTATCAATCTTTAGAATTTTTCTTTTACATGTTTCACTAGGTCATTGTGGTTGTAATTGAAATACTCTAAAGATAGTGAATTGGGATTGTCATTCTCACATTGAGGTGACTAGGAACTGGATGTAGGGTTGGCTATACCCAAATCAGTATAAATTATTGTGTGAATTTCTTATTTTCTTTACTTTCTTACGCTTCCGATAACACACTTAATTAATAATAAAAAAAGGATATTTTCTTAAGTATAGACATCAAGACAAATTATTTTAAAGCATCAATTGAACCCCTCTTATTTATGTCATTTGTCTAACAAATAAATATATAAATATAATAAATAATAACAAAATAATTCATAATAAATGATAATATTCATATAAATTTTTAACGAATTAATGAACTGATAATTTTTTTCATTGTATTTATAAAATGGAAAAATAAGTGCTATAAAATTAAAAAGTGAAATTTAAATTTTATTTATTAAATAATATATTCTACTTATAATATACAAATATCAAATTGATTATATGGGATGAAGCATTGACGATGAACAAACTATACTTTGAAGCATTTGATATATTATTGAGAGACATTATGAAATATATTGATGATGCAAAACATCAAAATTCATTTGGTGGTAGAGTGATTGTTTCATGAGGAGATTTTAGGCAAATTTTTTTTGTGGTGAAAAAAATATCTAGATATGATGTCGTAAAATCATCAATAAATTATTTTGATTTACAAAAGCATTGCAAATAGTTCAAACTTTCAAAGAACATGACGTTAAATACTACCACAAATCAAAAAGCAACAAACATAAAATAATTTGTTGGTTGGATTCTTAAAATTGGAGATCGAGACATGAATTTAAACAAAAATGGTGAAGGTAACCTTGAAATTGAAATAAAATAAAATGTTTTGTAATAAAACAAAATGTTTAGTAATACCAAATCATCAATTGAAATTGAAAGTATGTGTCACAATTATGATTATAAGAAAATTGATTAATAAAAAGGTCTTAGTAATAATACAATGTTGCAAGTTAATGAGTTAGGCAATAATGTGATTTTTACTACTGTGATCACAAGAAAAAAAATTGGTCAAAATATATTTATACCAATAATAAATTTAGTATTGTCGTTTAAATTTTAAATAGGACAATTTTCAATTTCACTTTGTTTTGCAATAACAACTAATAAGAGTTAAGGGTATAATATCTTACAGGGGTTGGACTTTATCTACCACATCCATTATTCACGTATGGATAACTATATGTTGTAGTTTCTAGAGTCAAAACAAAAAAATTATTGAAAATCCTAATTCTAGACAAAGATAGAAATGTTAGTACAACACCTAAAATTGTTGTTTTGTACAAAGAAATCTTCAAAACTCTTTAAAGAGAAACACATACAAGATTTTGCAATATAAACACCTTCTTATTACAAGTTTTATTTCCATTATAATGTATGTTGTATAGTTATACACCTTCTTATTATTATAAGTTTTATTTTAATAGTTTTATAAGTTAAGTTTTGACTTTCTTAGTTAGTGGATTAGTGGTAGATGGGAGATGTCGATAAAAGTACTCATCACAATAAAAGATGTCTTATATCAATATAAAAGGTTGAGGTAATGCAACATTATAATCTAAGTTATTTATGTGTTTGCACGAATTAAAAATATAGTGATTTAAAAATTTTCAAACTATGATTGTAAGGATCTTCTCTTTCATATGTCAAAGACTAGAGCTCAATAACAACAATATTAAAACAAATTCATTTGGTCCAAAACAACTTCAAACTTCAAAACAGAGAAATATTTATGTATAAAATAATTAATATGTATTTACAAATTTATTTATATAACAAAATTGAATAATACATAAGTATAATATATTTTCATATTTTTTTCAATAAATGTTATGTCGTGCCTAATATCGGTTATATCTTTTGATTATATTTAGTAAAAGTATGATGAGTTAAATTATAGACCTATTATTGATTGGTTGAATTGTAGAAAAAAGACATCACACAAGAACATGTGTTACTATTATTGTTGATATATAAATAACTACGACTGACTGTACGGGTACACCATGAAAGCAATGTTTTCACAACCATGAAAATGTTCACATGAGTGAATATTTTACTTTTAACCATATCAATATTTTAATTAATATAATCATAAAAATATATAAACGTATAATCATATACTTTTAAAAATATAAAAAAAAATGCTTACATTTATTTGAAAAAAATATATAAACGTATAAAGGATATGTTTTGTTCAAAAATCTATAATAAGACATACACCAAATATTAGGTTTTTTTACCATAAAATTGAGTTCCCTATTTTTTGTAAGCAAATAATTTTTATTTCACATTTTACACTAACTTTAGGTGTTGTCGTAAAAGAATCAAGATGAGATATAGTTAAATGATCAATAAATTATTTTCAAAGTATAAGAAAATTACAAAATTTTCAAACTTGAATTACAAATTATTTAAAAATATATATTTAAAATTACATAAAAAATTACGAATTCAAATACATTTTAATAATCAGAAAAAAAAATTGGTTACTTTTATACATAATATTCATTCTTATAAATATTGAAGAAATTTTTATGTTTAATAAACCCATGTGTGGGTTGTGTGGGTGTGTGTTGATAGTTTATTTACAATTTATATTAATATGAAAAGAAAGTCAAACATCTTTAATAATTTGTAACACTCTTAACTATTCTATTATAATATAGGTTAGACGCGTTGTTGAGACTCGTAGAAGTCAAAGTTGCATTTAAATCCTATTATTATTTGAGATGTACTTTTCATTTTTAAATTATTTTAAAGAATTTGAAACAATTTAAGAGTAGTAGTGGTTTTAATAGTATCACTCTGTTATTTTATTTATAAAAAGTTCAATTATAAATAAATTATTTATTGATTGAGTTTAATTTTATAAGAACCAACATCACTCTAAAACATTTTCTAAACTTTTTCTTTTCTTTTTTCTAGATTTCTGACTTCATCTTTTATTTATTTGAAGATCGGAATATACCGTAGAATTCGTGACGTCGAGGTCTACAATCCTACCTTATCATAATCTTGAAGAGAGCTCACCTTTTATCATTCCTTTTGGTCTTTAAAAAAATAGTTGCATATGGTGTTTTGGGCTTGCATGTGGCATTTAAGGACTCAAGATGAATCTTTGTTCGGATAGGATTGTTAGGATGTGAGGTAGAGTTTGTGGAGAACACCTTTTGAATCTAGGAGCCTTTATCTAGGTAAGGGAAGCTAGTAATAATTTTCATACTTGATGATACATTGTTTGACTTGGGTGTGTATGGATTTCTAATGATAGGATGAGATTGTTGATTGTGAGTTTTCTTGATTCTACTAATCTATGATGAGTAACATCATATGCCTATAGAATATGTGGTATGAATTGATTTTATAATGCTACTTTGTGAATAAGTTTGAACATGAGTACTCAAGTTGAGCAATTGACTACTAATGATACATTTTGAAATTGGTTTTGAATCAGTTAAGCTTTATCATAATGGATAGAAGTATCTATTTAGCTAAATGCACAATTTGAAATACCCAAGTTTACTGAATTGTTGATATGTCGTTGGGTAGAGATGTCAGAATAAGTTCTAACCCATGAGTCAACCCGATCATCACGGGTTAGAGTTGGGTTGGGTTGTGAAACTTTCAGTTTTTTGAATATGGGTTAATGTGAATCTGGCTCACTTAACCCACAAATTAAATAGATTCGAGTCGGATTGAAAGCGGGGTTGACTTATTAGTATTTTTACCAAGTTTTATAAGTTTTTTAATAAAATTATTTACTACTTATAATTTTATAGGTTCACAATTTGATATTTTTATGTATTAAAATATTGTTCAATAATATTTGAATAGTTTAAGTGTTTAATTTATTTGTTTGTCAAATTATATATGTTGATACTTAAGTTTCAACTACTATCTTTATAATAATATTTTGAGAATTAGGTAAAATAATATATTCTACTACTATAGGTGAACCAACCTGTGGTGGGTTGAGCCGGGTTACAAAATTTTTGGCTCACCAAAGAGTGAGTCGGGTTAAGCTAACCCTTTTTTAGCTCAACCCACGGTGAGCCAACATGTGTGAGTTGAGTTGGCTCACTTTGACACCCCTAGCATTGGGTGTTAGGGCTTGTGCGTTGGGTGTTGTTTCGAAAATTGAAGTTTGTGACCTCTTCGAGCTAAGACGTTAGGCGCTACCAAGGCATTGCTAGATACGACCTTGGTAGCATTCGACTTTGGTATCGCCCAATGCTCACTTGACAGTGAGCTCCAAAGGTCCATGGTTGGTTTAGTACCGTTGGCGGTTGGGCGTTCTTCTATATCGCTGGGCACTACCTTGTTTTTGTGTCATATGTTATTCTTTGTTTATTTTCTTGTGACCATGTTTACTAATTTGGTAATGTTTAATATGAATTGATTTGAATACAAATGAAATTATCAGGTAGTTATTTATAGGGTAGAAATACTACAGTTTGGTTTTGTGTGTATTGTATTGACGATAGGGACTCAAATGAGATCATCCTGACTCTTCTAATAATTAAATTCATATAGGTGAAAATAATTGGTTGTGAGAGTAAGGAATGTTCATATTTAGATTGTTGGTAGTAGTCAAACTCGTGGAGATATAGAATTAACCCTACCATGCTCTATGGATTGGAAAGTGGCTCGTGCATGTTATAACTATAAATTAGGTGTTGACAATAAGCTTATTTTCTTCAAAAATTATCAGTTTTAAATTACACATGTTATAGTTTGTCTACCTGCAATGACTGTATGTTATAGGTGAGCAGAAGATAGTGCAGGTGGGAGAGTTGTGAAGGGATAAGAATGATGATGGTCTTCCTAGAGGGGGTAGTTGTTATTTAGGTATATAATTTTTGTATCGTATAAATTCTCCTAGTTGATGAAATATTATTTATTTTTCAAAAGTTTTTTTCTTTTTGTTTTTCTCATAGAAGGTTTGTAAATATATTTTATATCCTTATATATTGGTTTATGTTTTTTTTATCAACTATGTAATACTTTAAATTAGTAAGTTGAATCCTAATAAATTGGGGTGTTACAATTATAAATAAGATTTTAACCAAACACTTAGCATTTATCAAACTAACATCAATTTTCAATTACTTTCGTTGTTTTATTACTATTACAAATTTAGTTATTTAAAATAAATCAAATTTAAAATAAATATTTTATTATTTTCTTTCTAATTTGTTATGAAAAAATTAGCATTTTTTTTTTATCTCTGATCGACCACCTAATGAACTAATTGAAAGAGTAAGATTATCTCAACAAAATTATTATATTTATTGTTATTCTTAATATATGTAAATTAACCTTTAAATAAAATCATTATAAAATGGAAAGAGAATAAAGGAACCTGCTTCATGCCATTAATTAACTATGTTATTGAGAAGTGAAGTGAAAAATCTCAGTTCAAACTATAAATATTATCTTAATTAGTTTTGAGTGTTTTTAAGTAAATGACTTAGGTAGAAAAAGGAAGTCTATTAAAAGTGATCAAATGGTGTTTTTGATGTGTACAAAATCAATAACATGGTTAAAAAACGACATGACATCTAAGGTTAAAAATGCAACATTGGTGAAGTTGAGACATTTGATGGTGGTTAGGTAGTGATAAATTTGATAATGAAAAGAGGCAAGTGATGGTGATGGAAGACCAAATATGGCTATTTCATATGTAATGTGCTACCACTGCTCCATCTTTTCAACAAAATAAATTAATACAAAAGAAACATACCAATTTATAAATCTCTCCAAATTTAGGTTACGTTAGACTACATTTTCTATAAACTTTCTCAAAGAAATAAAATCACTCATAAGTTAAAATTAAATAATAAATAACTTTAAAATAAAAATATAGAATTCTTTTACAAATATAAACTAATTTTAATTTGTAAAAAAACAAAAAAGGAGTTGGTGTAAAAATTGTTCGAAAGATCCTTAAGTCATTATTTGATAATGAGAGACAAAGGAATAGAATAAAAGGACGTGATTGTTTGTTCCTTTGTTTTTCACTTCAATTTCTGAATCGCGTTTTGTTTCGTTTATTCAACGCTCAGAATAATAAACGAGGGGAAGTGATTCCGTGTGCCGCCCCACTGTACAAATAAATAAATATCATTAACATACCACAACAAATATATTATTATTATAATGTCGATATTATCTTATAATCTATGCATAAGACCTTTTTATTAGAAGATGATTAAAATTTAAGTTTCAAAAACCTGCTAATTCATAAAAAAAAATCTTAAAAAAAATAAATATATTTTTTTTTCAAAGACATTATTGTTATAATAAAAGGTATTCTAAGACAAGAAGCTCTAAAAGTAATCGTGGCATAATAGAATAAAAAAATGAACTAAGATGATTTAATAACGTAATTATAACGTATCTATGACAATGAAATGATAGCATTAGTACGGAAAACGGACACGTGGCTCCCATCAATGCGGAAGCGGTTTACCGTTACCGCGTTAAGTGATGTACCAAATTCCAATTGCAATTTTTGAAGCGTTTGATTTATGACATTAATTAATAGTAGTTGGTTGACCTGTAATATCCTGCCACGTACCCTTGTGGTGGCTTCCATGTTCTTCTTTATGAATTATCGTGTTTTGAAAACCGGAACACTCTGGGCAACTTCATAGGTTGCTTAGAATTTATTTATCATGAACACCACCTCCACACGTCCTTAAACCGACATAAAAACATATATATATAGAAGAGATGTTTAATGTTTTGGAGATAGCATTTGGTTTAAATTTGTTTGGTGATTGTGAGAGATGGGGCAGAAGGTTGGTTTAGAGGATGTTTTGAGATACTTTGATGAAGATGGTGATGGAAAGGTTTCAGCTTTGGAGCTTTCACAGGGGTTGGGGATGATGGGTGGAGAGCTTCTGATGAAAGAGGCTGAGATGGCAATTGCAGCTTTGGATTCTGATGGAGATGGGTTGCTGAGTTTGGAGGATTTTGTTACTCTCATGGAAGGTGGAGGAGAGGAACAGAAGTTGAAGGACTTGAAGGTTGCTTTTGAAATGTATGACACTGAAGGCTGTGGTTTTATAACTCCAAAGAGCTTGAAGAGGATGCTTAAAAAGATGGGTGAGTCTAAGACCCTCCATCAATGCAAAGCAATGATCAAACACTTTGATTTGAATGGGGATGGCTTTCTCAGCTTTCAAGAATTCAGAATCATGATGCAGTGACTTCACTTCACTGGATTTCATTCATTTTTTTCTACATCTCTTGTCGTGTATTCTGGTTTATTACATGGTGTGTACTCAGTGTCTTTTTGTCTTGTGCATAATTCTCATACTAACGTTCTCTTCATTCTTGCTTTCCAAGTGAAAAGAAAATTCCTGAATAAGCAACTTCATTCAATTCTTAGAATATCACTAAACACAGAACGATTATGAGTTAGACATAAGTTACTAACGTGGTGAATTTATGGTTAAATTGTCTAAAAATAACTCTAGCTTGATTTTTGTCTTCCATATTTTGTCATCTTAAAACCAAACTTTTCATATTTTCCATAACTTTGGTTCTGTTTAATGCATTGATGAAAATTCAATTCAGTGTCCTGTTATTAATGTCATAATAATATGTAATGAATCTTATCAATATATCCAACACTCACAATTAATAGTGGTTTTATACTAATTGGAAACTTACCATAACATGTTAATTGATAGGAAACTTACCAGCTTCTGATTAATAATAAATTTTATTTTCCTTCTTGTAAGTTGTGAATCACTTCCATTAAAAATTGTGACGAAAGAGAACATGTTTGACATTCATTTCTTCCATTCAAAAAAGTAAACACAACTACCAACCAAATACTACTATATTTTAGCATTTTGTTTTACCTAACGTGTTCCATGCATTTCTCAAATTTTTCCAATAATTCTCATCGCTATATATATTGGACAACTAATCCCCATGAAGTCATAACAACATTAAACAATGTTAACAAATTTGGCCTTTTAAAAATAATGTATGAAAGATAACGAAAATAAAGTGTGAAACCTTTCTACCTAAGTTGTTGGTCGTTGTACATGGTCTATTTTAATAAACAACAACATTCTATTTTTTGGTAATATTTTGCGAGATACTTTTTTTGAATGCCTATATGATGTATGAGAAGGAAACCATGAATAGTGTGAACATGAAAATAATAGTATCATTTGTTAACTATAATAACAACATTGTATTTTAACTTCAAAGGAAAAGCAGTCATTAATCTCATTACCATTCACTGTTAGTTGATACATTGGTTTGTTATTCTGAATATCCTTCAGCACTTTGTCATTTTCGATGAAAACATGAAACTGTTAATTTGAGGATAAAAGATTTCGAAATAAGTTAGTTTTAACAGAATTTGAGGGTTTACCTAGAGTGTTATTCATCATCTTTGCCACCTTTCATGAAAGAATGAACCTTATTTTGTTTAAGTGCATTTTTCGTTTGATTTTCATCCATATTTGAATGATGATAAACTTGAGAACTCTATTGAAGAAGAATATGAGCATATGAGCATGGGAGATGTTTGAATATACAAATTGAAGAAAACTAATTTGTTTTAGAAAGTGTAGAAGCGTAGATTCTTCAAATTGTACAACATGATTTTTGAAATAATTTTTATGAATTTTTGTATTTTATTAGTAGAGAGTCAGGTTTTTTATCCCAACCATATGTAGTGAATATCATAGAAAGAGTCAATTAGACGATGGTAAATAATAAAATCAATTTCACTTCTATAATAGAACGAAGTTAAAGTAGACAGTCAATTTCTATATACTTGCATATATATCCTAGCAGCATCCATTTTCCGATCAAACTCAATTGAAGAGAGGCTATTGAGAATGCTCTTGGTGCCAGTTATCTGAATCAAGAAATTCAGATATACACAAATAATGGTCAAATTTCATATTCAAATGGATGTAAAGTTCTGATCTTACCGGATCACCAGCCATTATAATCCAGGATGATTTGATGTACGAAATGAATTATCCCCACTAAATAGACAAATGTAAACCCTCAACAGAATATTGAACTATTAAAACCCTAAACATACATATATAAAGGAATGAAGCCATATATAACAACAAAATTTTTGAAATTTGAATTTCAATTTTGAAAACTCTAATAATATGCAAGAAAACAACACTTATCAAACTCAATTGAAGAAAGACTACTAAGAATGCTCTTGGTGCCAATTATCTAAATCAAGAAATTCAGATATACACAAATAATGGTCAAATTTCATATTCAAATGGATGTAAAGTTCTGATCTTACCGGATCACCAGCCATTATAATCCAGGATGATTTGATGTACGAAATGAATTATCTCCACTAAATAGACAAATGTAAACCCTCAAAAGAATATTGAACTATTAAAACCTTAAACATATATATATATATATATATATATATATATATAAAGGAATGAAGTCATATATAACAACAAAATTTTTGAAATTTGAATTTCAATTTTGAAAACTCTAATAATATGCAAGAAAACAACATAAAAACAAAGAAGTTGAAACTCTAAAAAAAGATAAAACCCTTAAAATTTGCCAAAAAAGGGGTCACCAATGCATTGAAGAAGGAGTAAAGCATAAGTATATTTGGTTTAAAAAATAGGGTTTACAAAAAAAAAGAGAAACCAAACCTTCAAATTTTGAACCATACAATGAGTGACTCTTATCACAACATTCGGTCAAACCTGCAACTGAAAGTGAAAGATCAAAATGGCAAAATGCAAAATGGTATTTCAGATTCAAAATCATGCAAAAACAGATAAAGAGAATAAAGAGTAAGAAAGAAAAGGAAAGAGCGGTTGAAAGGAGAAGATAGTATGGAGGAACATTTCCTTCCACAACGATGAATGTTGACCATGTGAGCGAAAAGTAGAAAACAAAGAGAAATACTTCCTAAAGAAGCTTGAATGAGAGGGGAGGCAGAGAAGGGCAAAGAGCTTAACCTTTTCCATAGAAAGCAAAGAGAAACACTAAACCCTTAACTTTACATGAAGCTACATGAAGTGAGTTTTGTTTATGCTTGATAACATAGGAGGACGTGGTGAGAGGTTAGGCTTTATTACTCTATTGAGAAGAGAAACTTGTCTTAATGTAAGTAAGATCACATATTATATTTTAATTTAGAAAACTACTAAAAGTGGTAAACTTTTTGAATTTTGTTGTAGATATTTTTTATATGTATTATCTTTTATCATTTCTGTATGATTAAAATTCAATAATTATTATAATTAAAGAGATATTATTGATTTGTTAGAAATTTAAAATTATTATTTATATTACCTATTATCAATTTAACAATTATTCTAACACGTGTATAAAATCATTATTAACATAAATTATGTGTTATTGTGAATTAAAAATTTGGTCAACGTTATAATATTTTTAATTTTAAATTAATTTTAAAATATATATGCGAGATTATCATGGCGAAGAGAATATTTACTGTGTTGTTTTTCCTTCAACAATAGTACTTTTATTATAAAAAAAAGTATTTAATATAAAAATAATATTTTTATTTCTATAATAAAAAACATGGTGAAGTGGTACTAAATTTTTAACTGTGTTGTTTCCATTGTAAAAATAATATTTATATTTAGATATTTATGTTTCAACTTTTTATTTAGATTTATATTTATATTTAAAAATAAAATAAATAAAGTGGGTATTTGAAAAGGGACATTTGCCATTGAGATAAATCAATGTGTCGACATAATATTTAACCATGTGTAAGTATCACACTTTGTCATTCGTCAAACAAATAGATTGGGTAAACTTTCTTGTTTTAGTTAATTTTTGAGTGCTGCTTTTTGTGGTTGAGTAAAACTTTTTACACTTTGTACTACCTTCAATTATATTATATATAAATAAATAAATAAATATTCCACATGCCAAATCTTATGGGATACCAACTAAATACACCAAACTTAAATCAAAATTCGTTCATTTTAAAATTTTAAAGACTAAAATGTATTAAATTTAAAAAAAAAAATGAATTCCTTTTCAACATGCATGTATAATAACTAAAAACATTTAATTCATTCAAAATTTGTCAAACCTTATTTTATTAAAAAATAAAACACCACCTTAATTTTAATTTTAATTTTTTTCATACCAGAAAACTCTAGTGAAATATTTTAAGAAATCCAGGATCAAAATATCTATAATCCATAGAATCACAACGGGAATAATGCAGACATTTTTGTTTGTTCAAAGCATGATAATCCAATGGATACATTATCCTGTCTAACAGACTGGATAAATAAGAGTAAATAACTAGTAGACTCACTAGTGATAAACTCATTAACGATTTTATGTGGAATATCCACAAATTTTACCAAAACGCCGTTAATATTGCAAGTATTGAAAGTTGAATAAATTTTGCATTGTGAAGGAGAATGAACTAAAAGGGGTTTTCTATGATATGACGCATATGTACATAAGACAGAAAGCAGGGATGATCTAAATGCTTATTGTTTCCATTAGGAGGGGCAAATAAATGCTTTCACAGAGAGATATTTTCAACACACATCCTCTGAGAGGTGGTGGCCAGGGGATGAGGAACAAAATAGATGATGCAGCAGAGCCTGCCCACTATTCTTCTGCAAGGCTCCACTCCTTTCAAAACCCACCATCCCACAGGTTAGGATCAAAAAATACTCGAAAAACCTATATTTCACCTTATAAACCAAACAGCTCGGCATCAAGCCCTGCAAGCGTTATGAGGCCGGCACAAAACTACAAATACTGGAGGCTTCTGGACATGAGGGGTAGCAATAACAAAACATTTGTACAAAGGGTTTTCTCACATGAAATAGCTTAGTGTTCTTTTTACTCTTGAACCACCTTCACCGTATAGTTCATTCCATTGTTGAAGCTCGGTCATATTTACGGATTCAGAGGAAACGCTTGCACACACCTGTTTCAACATCACAAAGTTATATATTTCTATTTCAAGAGAGGGAGCATCTTCCTATTAAAGAGATCCTTTTCATTTACCTGTTGATGAGCATATTTGAAATCTTCCATGTTTAAAGATCGGATATCTGCACTTCCACTTATTGCCGGAGCAGGTCTACCTTCTGCTAGAGCAGCAGCCCGTTCCTGCCATGCATCAAATTACACCATGAGTGTACAAGTCGTTGATGCAACCTCAAAACATTCTGACTTAAAAGTAACTAGGCATACCTTTTTTTCCTTCTCTAATATCTCTTTAATTGGACAGTGTGCAGCAGTTACACACAAATTCTGCAATAAAAGAGCAAGCATGAAGGCACCCATAACCTTAAATTTAAAATGTGTACAAAATTAAAAAAGAATGCCCATTAACCTTAAGGTCACTTCCGGAATATCCATCAGTCATACTTGCAATTGCATTCAAATCAAGACCAGAAGACAAATCTTCTTTTGCCAGTATAACTTTCAATATTTTGGCTCTATTTGGAGCATCTGGCAAATTTACCATTAACCTGCAGAAGACCAATTTGATTAAGAAAAACTTCACACATTTATTCGTTTCATTAAGACCCCCTCTCTTCCCAAATAAGAACACCAAGGAATTGAAGTGCAGTTGAACATGGTGTTCACCTCCGAGGCAGCCTCCTTATGACAGCTTCATCTAGGTCAAAAGGCCTATTAGTGGCTGCAAGAACAAGAACTCTCTCAGTATCCTTTGTGCGTAAGCCATCCCAATTCACCATGAATTCATTTTTCATCTTTCGCATGGCCTCATGCTCCCCAGGATTTTCCCTCCTGCCCAACATGCTATCAACCTATACAAGAAGCCATACTAGTTTTCACTGATTTATTTTTCAACTGATGAATCAAAAATAAACTAAAAACATTCGTGCAAAAGGCTTACTTCGTCAACAAATATCACGCTAGGAGCAATTTTATTTGCCAAGGAAAAAACAGCTTTCACATATTTTTCGCCCTCACCAAACCACTGAAGCAAAATTGGAAAAGAACACAGTTAAAAAACGAAAAAAAAAATAACTGACAGCATAGACGTTAAAATAGTTCCAGTGAAACAAACCCAACCTTAGATGTGATACTGGACATGGAAATGTTGATAAAATTTGCACCAGCTTCAGTAGCAACTGCCTTTGCAAGCATTGTCTTGCCTGTTCCAGGAGGACCAAATAAAAGAATGCCCTTGCATGGCTGCATGGAAGTCAATCAGAATCACAAAATCTGATCAGTAAAAAACTTGACAATGGGCGGCCTAAAACTTTACATTATTTTAATATTTGTGATTATTATTACTTAAGTAAAATAAATATATTTCAATATTAACAACACCAAAATGAGTTTCTTAAAAACAATTGCATATCACTGAGCAGGGTCAGATTATTTATTTTCCGTTGATCAGGTCAAACAGCAAAAACAAACTAGTAAAAAGCAGGGAAGGAAATAAATAACGATAGAATCTAACTCTAACTCCAACAGTCAATAGACAAAGGGGAATGCCTGTTAAACAATAGAATGTATGTCAATGTGTAAAGTATACCTTGGTTAATTGCCCTTTGCAAAATAACTCAGGCCTCTGTAAAGGAAGCATAACCAATTCCTTCAATGTATCCTTGACATTTTCAAGAGCTCCAATATCATCAAAAGTAACACCAATGTCGTTAGGTGGAATAACATCAGCCAAAAGCCTCTTTTCAAACTCATTTTCAGTTACAATATCCTGATTTCAAAAACATAAGAGGGATATTTCAGAAAACAGCACTCACGAAATCAAATGGTTAAACCCAATAAACAGAATAATTTCCAAGTAGTAAGTTGGGAACAAAGTACTGCATGTCGCTATCTCCCACAATCAAAGCAGCAAAAGTTCATAACAACAACCTTAAGAGACTTCTTCAGGCTTTTTGACTCATTCTGGATAGACTGTAAGATGCCAATTCCATACTGGATGCTGGCAGAATAAAAAATAGCTAATGATTAATAACATGACCCTAGTGTGTTTTATATGTGTGCATGTACATTAAATAATTACCTCTCACAAGACAACACAAGTTTTGCATCAGGATCAGTTTCAGCATTCTGCATGAGATGTCGGCTTATAGCCCAACCAACAATCTTCTCTGCATCTGCAATACAGCAAAAATGATATAGAAGAGATTTAAACAGTAAAACCTTAAGCACTTACTAGTAGAACATACTTTCAATACTAAGCGTTTGATCCTTAATGCACAAGGATTCAACCCCATCACATTCCACCCCACAACGGCTCAAAACCTATAATTATGAGAAAGAATTTAGTACATCATGAAAGCAATTACAATCAACACAGCCAACATGGTCAAATAGTGAATTATTTAAAAAGACTAAAAGAAGAAACACAATTATAGCTGAAAGAACGTATGAAAGTTGTTTAGGAAACCAGTAACAGAATATAAGAATAGAAAACATCTTTATTTAATATTGAATGAAACAAAGAAAAAGAAGCAATTAATCACGAAGGGGGACCTTCTACCAGTCGTTCAATTCCCAAATGCCATTGTAATAGTTTAGAATGCCCACTCTTATCCTTACGTCCTCCTACTTATTTAACTACCCCCCACAAAATTAACACCCAAAAATGTACAATTTTATTGAACAATTGAATATGGTAGAATGAATTCTTCTCTAGAACCCTAGAAACATTCATCCTTATTCTCATCTATTTTTGGAACCAATACCCCCAACAAACTTACTAATCCCTTCTAACTAACTGCACCAAATTTCCCTATCTAAACCTCACTTCCCTTGCGTCAGAATTTAGAGGGGGACCTTTAACATGAAGTTATTTAATGAAAAGGACCTTCTCCATATGTTAAACAGAGCATCCATAGGCATTTTAGTCAAAAAGGCTACTATTTCCTACACTGAGTAATTGGGTGCAAAGTTTTAAATACAAAACTGAGTATAAGTAGGAGGAAACCGGTTTCAAATAAGCTCAATAAACATTTCTTTTAACCTAATACCCCCACTAACCCTTCCCAAGTATGTGTTCTTTTTCTTGGACTGGCCTTGCTGCTTGATGCTGGTCGCCACCGCCGCTCATCGCTGGTAGCCATCGTCCATCGCCGGTCGCATCTGGTCTCCACTGCTTACTGACAGTTGCCACCTTTCACATTCTTCTAGACCAAATATAAACTCTTTTAATTATCTATATCCATATATTATATTACTTTTAATTCTAATATTTCCGCCATAACCCGTTATGATTTCCTCCGTAACTTTAAAAAGGATTTTTAGGGTATCCGATATTTTCGGTTATCCGATATCAATAACACTAATTGATGCGGAGGATGCTTGCTGCATTGGGGGATCAAGGGCCATGTCGAACCTTTTGGTCGTATGATCAATCCAACCCATGAGAAGCCCAACCTTCTTCTACTAGGGTTACGTTAGCATACATGAGCGCTGCCCTTGCAGTCACCAACGCTTGCCACCCTCACAATGAGTGATGCTTAGCCTTTGTTTCTTTACTTTTTATTTTGCTCACCACCTATGTTCCTTTTAGGGTTCCTTTACTCATCTAGTTGCCTTGGTTGTTTTGTTGGCAGCTCAAGTTTTGAAAGAAAAAGATGACATCCACGCTTATTGGTTCTTTATATGGAGGACTTCTGCATTAAATTTTAGTATTTAAACTTATTATTATTTTGTACGAGTTATGTTTGTTATTTATCTTATTTTTAATAATATGATTATAATCTTTTATATTCATAACTCTTACTAGTGGAGTTACGATGTCTTATTGTCTTTCCGATCCCCGATCCCCTTACAATCCTCGAGTTTGACAACATTGGTCTAATTCTTATGAAAAACATCCACGCTTATTGGTTCTTTATATGGAGGACTTCTGCATTAAATTTTAGTATTTAAACTTATTATTTTGTACGAGTTATGTTTGTTATTTATCTTATTTTTAATAATATGAATATAATCTTTTATATTCATAACTCTTACTAGTGGAGTTACGATGTCTTATTGTCTTTCCGATCCCCTTACAATCCTCGAGTTTGACAACATTGGTCTAATTCTTATGAAAAACTAAAAGCATGCTATTCCGATAATTTCTAAAAGAGACAAGGAATTAACTACAGAAAACTATACTGTGATCATTAATACTACCCAAGGCTCCCCAAGAACAGGCTAAAGTTCCATTAAGAAACTTACATAATTCCTATCTCTTCATAGTTCATACCACGTTATTTAATTTTCTTTGTGGGCCATGCCTTCACCCCTTAATTTTGAGTCTATAACTTATGCAGCTAGTCATCAAGGGTAATACACGAGTAACAAAAGGTTACACTAACAACAATAGCAGTAATACTAAAGCATAACAACTGCAGAACAACAACGTAATAAATAGCAACCCCTGTCCCCACTGTCTCATAAGATCTAAAGTTGTACCACAAAGACAACATTTAAAATCATTTAGAAGAATAAACCTTGCACAGCCATAATTGCATTTCAAACATCCAAAGACCCACTACAAACCTAAGATTATTTATAAACAATAACCCTAGTAATAAATGTGTAGCCACATAAGAAATGACAAGATATGGAATGATTGTGTATTAGAAAATATTAGTGCAGCACTGATTGAGTAAAAGATTACGGTTAATAGGTCATCAGGTTATTATGGTTTGGACAGATGCATAGAATGTCAGTGAAAGCACCAATGAGAAAAGTAGATTGAATGATTTTCAACCCTGTTAAACTGATGAAAGGAGAGCCTTGAAGAATATTGGAAGAATTCCGTTTAGGGGAGACTCGTGGTATATAATTTCGGTAAAAATTTTATCTTCAATCAAGCCTAATGTCATCATGCAATCTATATGGCTAACATCACTTAGTGGCATAGGGCTTTAATTGTTGATAATAACATCTACGCTTGGTGCGTATGTGTGTATGTATCAGTCAAGACAATCACATTAAACAATAATTTGGATGTAAATAATATCAAATTTATAATGAGAAATTACATTCAAGCTTCTTTTCAACAACATAATTGATGTAACCATGAATTCTATGCGCAGAGCGTGTGGACAACATCTACGCTTGGTGTGTATGTGTGTATCAGTCAAGACAATCACATTTAACAATAATTTGGATGTAAATAATATCAAATTTATAATGAGAAATTACATTCAAGCTTCTTTTCAACAACATAATTGATGTAACCATGAATTCTATGCGCAGAGCGTGTGAACAACAACAAATAAAATTTGGCTCAGACACTTTAGAACAAGTTTAAATATCATATCCAGTCGATTTAGTCCCCTCAAAAATGAGTAGTGCACAAATTGCAAGGTGAGAAAGTAAAGGCAATCATTCATTTAATGTTAGATTCATTTATGACGCACTTCAATCAAAACCAACAAACAAATGTATCTTTTTTTTCTCACTTTATACACTTGCTCACTTTAGAAGAGCTAGATCCATATCAATTAAAGGATGAACTAGCTCAAAAATTATACTAATATCTTGTACAAAATCTACTTAGGTCCAGAACAACCGATTTGTCTTTAAGCACCCATTCCATGTCACCCATATAAATATAAATATAAAACCAAACGTATCACCCAAAAGTAGTAGATCCATAACTAAAAAGACGCAATCCACAAAAGTAATTTTTTGAAAACCAAATATATGGTGTAACTTAAGGTTAAATAATAATAATAATAATAATAATAATAATATGTCTTACCATGAAACAAATTGAATTAAAATTACAAGCTCACGCAAGAACTTACAGAACGTAAATTGTGCAAATTTCCTTTAATTTTAAGAGTCTCAACATCTCGATCAAGTTGCTGCTTCCAAGATGCTAGAAGTACTTCATCCTGGATCAGGAAACATACATTGAATATTGTTAGATATAGAACAATTCATGTACCTTTGCCCAACAGTTTGAATTTCTTATTCATAACAGTATAAAAGGTTCTATATGACCAAATGGTGACGAGTTCAATCCTTGGAATTTTTCTAACTGAAACTGAAATTTAGAATTATATCAGCATTATCCTTGCTCCAACCCAAGGGGATTTTGAGTGAGCGTGTGTAAAATATAAAACCATTTCATATACCTTCATCCAACAACTTAAAAATTTTGGTAGTTGGTTTGAAAGAAAATGTTATACAAACCTGAGGCATGTGAATTGTCACTTTATTCGGGAAAAGTTTAGTTAATGTTTTGTTTGGCTTTGGGACCTCCTTTCCCCTGTCATGCAATCTTCCAAAACTATCCTGAAAGAGAGAGAGAGAGAGAGAGAGAGAGAGAGAGAGAGAATGAGGGAGGGACGTTATTGCAACATAGAAAGCCTAAAGAAGACATGTAAAGTATGTACTGATAATCTTGTTCTGTTCTTTCAAATATAAATACTATACTCAAAAGGAGATGATATTCTTACGGGGAAAGCCAAATCAAGAAGAGCAGTCTGATTACTGCCAAACTTCGTAAAAAGTAAACCCCCAGGATGTGACTGCAAGAAAAAATAGTTAAATATCAATAACAAAATCATTTATACACATTCATTAAGACCAAGAATGAATCGATAATACAAAGGACCTTGTATATCTAATTTGTATCTTACTTTAACAACGGACATCTTTATCAGTTTCTCAATAAAATATAACCAGATATATATAAAGCCCACAGCTACCAAAAATATAGATCACTGGAAACTGATAAAGTCAGGTAAAAAACCAAATGATATGGCAAATAGATTATACAAATCTAGCATTACAAAAACACACAATTATCACCTTCTCCTTGCGACTGTCAGTGTGAGTATGTGAACCTATTACCACCACATTGTCCGGAAGATTTTCAAGCCTACTTTTAAATGAAAATGGATCTCCGTTTCCTACTATAGACTTCTCTGCATCTTTCATGAACAAAATGAAGGGTTCATTTCTGCTCTCACTGACCACAACCTGAAAAAAACATGTTCAAACTCTTATTGTAAGATTAAGAGACTGTATAATAGATTAGAGGGAAATGTTACTAAGTGGAGTAAAAGGTGACCTCAAATAATGTATTAATGAGTAATTTGTCAAGTTCTTCAATGCCACTGTTTTCCAACCGAAGATCATTCACTGGAATGAGAAAAAGATAAGTTCAAGATGTAGGACAAAGATAAAGTTTGTAGATAAAAATACAAAATATCTAAAAAGATGATTTATAAGACAGATAAGAGATTACCATGGCAGAAAAATCCTTGACCACCCTCACAGCAACCTCCAAGGTCAACTCCATCAGGTATGGGTTTATCAAATCTTACACCAATTTTTGACAAGGGATTATCATCAAAAAGTAAGACAACCTTCCCCCGACTTCCATTAGGTGGACCCCTGTATATGCGATTGCTGAGCAAAATTATAACCAAAAATAAAAACAATTTCACTTTGTTTGGTAAACAATATAAACAAAAGAAAGCTACTATATTATCCTTAATCACACAATCAGTAGATATCATTTTAATGAAACTGAAAGCAAAGCAAGTATTAGGCCAATAGGGCAGTTTGTACCTCACATTTTTGCCCTACATTTATTTGATTACCAAAAATGAAAGAAAAATAATTTCTAATACATCCCTCCCATTTTCGTTTCTCTCACTTTTTCCTAACCCATTTCTCCCTAAGCAAAGTAAAAGTTGCAATGCAACCTAGAGTGGATAGATATAGAATATTGTTTAAGCAGATAAAAAAACAGTAGATTTGGCATTGGCATTGGCAATGACTCAAGTAGAAGTGCTATTTATCTCCTGTAACTGGTATAGTTAGCTTAGCTTGCTGTCAAACACATTGTATTCACACACAAAATCATACGTTCTATAATTAATTATTTAAAGTGATTTGGGTTACCATGATTCAATCATAAATTGAGGTGATATGTGACTGTTAAATTTGGTAAAACAAATTCCACCTTGTATCAATGAGATCGTGAGAAATGGAAACTAGTTGAGAACAGTTTAGCACAAACCTGTACCTTGTAGAAATTGTCTGAAGCTGATATATTCCCCCAGAAGATGAACTGTATTTTACCCTGTCACCTGAAGGATTATATCTGAAAAACATTAACCTTTGTGACAAGTTAAGTCTCCTTAAATGGAGAAATGAAGCAAACATACCTAGTTTAAAGACACAGTTTTTAGCTGCCCCAGATGTAGATGGTAAATTATCAGTTTCAAACTTAAGTTGAGACTCAAAGCCACATGGAGTAGGTTCATTTGAGGAGTTCTGTGTCTCTGGTTCACTAGCTGGTGGATCCATGCTCCCAGCCATGTCTGTAGTTAAAGGACTTTGTTTAGCACAGCCACAGGATTTATCACCATTAAATCCATCTTTGAGCAGCTCAGCTTCCTTGGAAGTTAAACCCTGTTAAATATGAACATTCAACAAATGAAGATTCATAACAAGCTTACAGGTAAATAACCTTCAATGGCACATTAATGAAAAAGGTGTTCATGGAATAATCCAAATATCAGATGAATAAGAAAACTTTATCTTACACCCAAAAGCGAATGGCTATCAAATATGAGCAATTTAGCTCCAAAGTGTTTCGCAAGTGCTTTTGCCAACATCTCCTGATATATTTCTGACCCTGCAAAAAAATGGCAATTGAGAGAAACAGTGAGTTAAGAAAGGAAGGAAGTCAAAACCAAAACAAAATCATTGGAAAAGAAAAGATATAGGAGAGCAGTAATGCAATTCGCATACACCTGCAGGTCCTGAAAGTAGAATACGAGGGTTTATTGTTGTAAGATCAGTGGTGTACTTTGCATGTTCTCTATGCTTCAGGTGTATAAAGCAAGCTGCAATTAGAACATTTTTTGTATTCTCACTGAAAGAAGATATAAATATGGTCAAAAACGCTATCAACGATCAAACCAAGAAGCTATAACAATCAAGTAAAATGCATGAATGACAACACAAATGTAAAATCATATTGAACTCCAAAATTTGTATTAAAAACAAAGAACCTATAAAAATATTTCACAGTCGAGGTTTTAAATTGAGGAAAATATCACATGATACAGCTAAACAACTCATTATATACCCCTGTCAAACTAAGGTATTGAAGATCATATTAAACAGAAATGCAACCAAGCCACAATTTAAAATCTTTTTCAAAATTAACAACCACGTGTCATGCCACTGCCAAGTCCTACCAATACACATTGGATGAAAAGATAAAGCTAAAATAATTATCTTCAACCATAGTTGATAAAAAGCAGCACTGGAAATATGGCATCCAACTGCAAATGACAAATTCAAATACAAAACAGTAAAAGGAACCAAGTATAGAAGAGAAGACAAGAAATTATATACAAGGAAGCAACTGCCTCGATTAGTCTCTCTTTCATGTCATAACATTGTACCTGTTTCTTTAACCAATATTTAGTTCTTATCCCTGCTTCATATTTCAGCTCATAATGTAAGAGTAACTGAATTTTCCATCAGTATTTAGTACATATTGCGTGAATAAAAGGCTTTTTGGGTTGATAAGGGAAAAACTAGGTGTTGTTTTCCAATGTAGCATGGAACCTTTGTTAGCAATGTAGCTCTAACACGGTAAAGTCCATACATCTATCTAGTATAGGATATAAAAGTTCCCATTTATACAGAACAAAATTGTAATTGCTTAAAAATGACTAATTTATTTCCTTTTATAAATTTTAAAGAATGCAATTGCATGTTCAATTAGTCTGCAGGAAACAAATGTACATGAATTTTGCAATGGGAATTATCTTTAAATAAAGGAGAATGATAAGAAAACACATGAAAGGAACAACAATGAATGCAAAGCTGTGGAATTGACTGAGAAATCCACTAGTTATACCTTAAGTAGTAAGGGAAGTTGTCAAAGGACACTTCTATTTCATTCCTATCCAGTATTGCAGCATGAACATCCTCTTTAAAAACTGCACTGCGAACAGAAGTACCAGAAGTCGATGCAGCTTGCACATCCCTCGTCCCATGTCTTTCTTCAAATACCTGTTTAAAGATACTTTTGCTCAATTTCACTTTACAAGTAGATCCAGCTAGAATCCTGAAGAAAGGCCCTAGGAAAGCATTCACCCCAGAGATTTTTACATTGCCTGCCTCTGTGCCAGCATCATCTGAATCGCAATCCATAGGCAAATTCTTGTCGCTTGCTCCAACATCAGCAGCTTTGTCTGTCGCTATATTTGGAGGAGAGTTGCCTTCCAGACCATCCAGCCCAGTCTCTGTACCATCAGGGAGAACAGAATGACTAGGAACATCAGTACCCTGATGAGGTTTACCGGCAGTCTGAGATGGAGACTTCCATCTTGTAAGATCCGGTCTTAGGCTAGAAAGGGAAGCCAGAATAGAAGCTCCAGCCACGGCTGAAGGGTCTCCAGCCCTCCTTTCAATCTGGAAATACTTGCTGACACCACCCTGAATTTCTGCAGCCTTAACTGCGACTTCAGGATTTATTTGCTGAAAAATCTAAGTCAAAATAAATCAAGGAACCACATGCAGACAGAGATAGAAAAGGAAGAACATAAATACTTAATACAAGGAAGCAAATAGAAAAGTTTTATAACCCCGTTTTAGATAAAAAGAAAAACAGTAGTAGGAAAGACTGACAACATATTCGAATGCAAGGAGTGTAAAAGGATACATAAGAATGATTCCCAATCAAACCAAAAACCACCTCGTCCCCCGAGTTAAGCACACAACTGGTACTCTTCTTGACGAGCGTGCCATTCACTACCACCGATCCTTTGCTACCCGTACTTTCTAGCACGGCCACAGCACTTCCCTCGCGCTGATCATTTCCAGAAACAACAGTAATCATACTGCACATACATATCCTACGATATTTACCTCAAACAACTGTAAAGAAAAAAAAAAAGGAAAGAAGCAAACCAAGCACACACGTTCGCACAAACATTCACGCACATCTCAATAAACAACACAAAAGAAAAAAAAAAAAATAGCTGGCAAG